>Ga0056128_1003360_pt1 | contig 19584 bp, 12 predicted proteins | sample WorMetLIZISLAND2_FD_71113 | JGI IMG/M metagenome (GOLD analysis project Ga0056128, IMG submission 71113) | Marine gutless worms symbiont microbial communities from Max Planck institute for Marine Microbiology, Germany - Olavius geniculatus... ... | reverse complement strand
ACCCTGCAGGAGTTAAGCCACGCTGCCCTAGATAGGCAGCGGTGGGCAGCGATAGTAAGAATGGCGTCAGACACCAACGGGCATTGAGCCCACGGTTGTCGATGATGATGATGATGACCCCGAACGAGGGCGCTAAATGAGAGGGGGTGGGCAAAATTTGCGATTTTTGGCCAATAACTCGCTGTATCTCAATAACGGTGCTAGATAGGGCCTAAATTGCTATTAATCACTAATAGAAAGTCGTACACTGGCTCTCAATTGGCGCCCAATTCAATGACCTTGAATTACCTTGAACGCTAAAATACTGGGTTTCATGGATTTTTTGGCGATTTCGGGCTGTGAGACACATTGCAAGAGCGAATTGCGCCAAAACCAATTGAGACAGACATGGACAAGCTGCGTATGTAATTTTTAGCATTGAACGTAGATTTCGACGGTCCAAGTCTCAATTTTCTAGGTTTAAGGAAACGTGCGCACGAGGGCATCAAAGAGCGGTACCCCCGTAAAAGTCGCGACGAAATGGCTGGAGATAGACTGACAGCTTGCGAACAGGAACTGCTATAGGCTTTCGCGCGTCCCGTGAGCATTAGCTCAAATTTCTTGTTTGTTAATGTGTAAATATGATGCTGAACAAAACTGCTTGCTTGACAGCTTGGTGGGTTGATTGACTGAGCATGTAATAACGACAACGATGTCAAAGACTGACGTGACGCAATGATGACGTCAGTGATGACGTAGATGATGACGTCGAGTATACGTACTGTTGTAGAGCGGCTGTTGTGAGTCGGCGTAGGCGATGACGTCATGCGGACGGCCACGTGACTTGTGACGTAATGCTCCGGTGTCCACCTGCTTGCCGGTGTGTTTTTCGTAGACGTGAAGCACGCTCACGTTGCCTGACTCTAATGTCGTGTACACCAGGAACTCCTGCAGCAGCCATAAACCCACATTCCATCACGCCGACTTGTCCGAGACATTCATGAGGATGTCACGGGATGTCTTGGAAAGTCGGCTTGTATGGCTGGCGTGACAGCAGAGCGCGTTCCTGTGTCGGGTGGCGGGTAACACTGTGTTATCACATATGGCAGGAGATGTCTTGGGGAAGTTGGCGACTTGTCACGGAGAGATCGCGAACGTGAACCATGAAACGGGGATGTCACGTTTGGGGTTTGGTGGTATCTTCGGTGATCATCACTCAGTTGCAAATTTATCGCAAAATATGAGACACTTGCTATGGAAACTCAGCGGTTTACTTTAAATGTAGGCTTACGGCAAAACTACAGCTAAAACGTGCTATTAACATTATGTATGACGTAGGCCTATGCACGTCATCGCTGACAAAGAAAGCTCATTTAAATTGCTCTATATTTCTCGACAGGAGTCCTGTGGCTTTGTTCGACGCGCCAAAGGAGCCGTACATTTAGAATCTACTTCATGAATGTGTTTGCACTAAATTTTGAGAACACGGCAAAAAATGATACATTTCCAGCAGCAAAAACTGTATAATCGATCGACAAAAAATTGTTTAACTAGCACTTACAGCAATCAATGCTATTGTCCCAAGACTCGCTAATCGTTAAGTAGGTTAGCGTACACGGAAGCATCAGCGTCGCTTGCCTTGTAGCTGGCGATATCAGAAATCAGTTTAGTCGGCGACAGCGGAATGTCTTCAACACGATGTTGCATCGACTGAAGCGATATTGACTCCACAGTGTTCCGTGACCGATCAGTCCAATACAGCCTATGAATATTTACAAACAATCATTACATTTTACTGACCCAGTGACAATATTTAATAACATAGAATAACGACTTTTGGGAGTATCGCTCTCTGACGCTTTCGTTTGACGGGAATCCTCTTACCCAGCGGCATAAAATTTTGTCAAAGATCCTAGTTTGCACCGTTTTGAGAGCGCAGCAAGGTGTGGCAAACAAAAAGACGGACAGACGGACGCCATTACGATAGGTAAGACGCACTTAGCACTGCGTGTCGTCGCGCGTAAAATGTATAGGTTTACTGACATTTTCAAAGATAGGTCGCAAAATACGCGCACAGTTTACATAATATGCTCGTGATCGTAGGCCTACCGATCCTCTTTGAGACCGAACTCGATTCCGAGTCCAGTCGGTCGGATGACGTCACCGTAGAGCGTGCTGACTCGCGAGCCATCCAAGTTGGCTTGAGCAATGCGTGTTTGACCGTTGCCGCTTGATCCATCCTCCGTCCAGTACAACTTCCTACAGACAAGCCGTGCGTTGACACTGTTCGTTGAATCACAAAACAAACACTGTAAAAATCCGCTTCAATATTATCAAAGATCACTTTTGTGACACCTGGCGTAACCCAAAGTGACTCAGAAAAAGTTTACCAATCAAACGAACTTCAAAATAGCTTCTAGCGAGTTACGTAAAGACAAATAATTAAGAGAAATCTACACCAAGAATATCACCAAAATACAGCTATGACGTTACGAAACAATTATCTCATTTAGTGCAGATACAGTATGTATTATTTTTCGTAATAAATTGTAACTTCTACAGCAAAAGCTATTTTCAGGCAATCTCACTTTCTGGTTTGGTCGATGACGATGTTGCAAGGTCCGCTCAAGTTGCGGGCGATGACTTTCTGGAACAGTCCATCAGCGCGAGACATCCAGATCTGATTGAGATTGTAGTCGGACCAGTAGAGATTGTCACCCAGCCAGTCCACCGCAATACCTGCCGACAGCACAGACCAGCTACTGCCTCGTTTCCGAAGATTTCTACGATTTTTCAGGCCAATCAGGCGAAATTTAAATTTAAAACCCAATTGCCTCCAATTTGAAAAAAAATGTAAGCCTCACATAATTTTTGTCCAGAAATACTTGAGCAAGAAACGTCAAAAAATTCGGATTTTGCAAAACGGCAAACGGACTGCACTATGGCAGAGAATGTTATGCTGCTGTAGCATCAATGATCAATCAAACTTTTAACTGTCGCAACAGGCCACAAAAGGCCCCATAGGCCAAAAGACGTTGTGTTGCTGTCTTGCGGAGCCATTTTTGTGTGCTCCTGTTTAAAATTCTACTTTTAGCAAACTGTGACTGCTCTGAAACGAACGAAGAATGCTAATAAATAGATAAATAAATAAATATATCAGAAGCAAGCAGCTGAGAGTGCAGCTGCGGCGCAAACCTATCTATTGTGTGTTGTACAAAGAATGTTTTTAGCTTTTTAGCTCGTCAATTGTTGTGCACTGTGCTTAACAGCGGTGCGTCTGTTAATTATTTCAATAAAGATTATCATCACCTTTGACGATGCCGACGCCGTGCACGACGGCCGAGTTGTTTCGCTTGTCACTGAGGTGAGCTCGACGTATCGTCTGGACGCGGAAAGCCGACTCGCTGAAGTAGATTTCACCTCGTCGGTAGTTGAAGTCGAGCGCCGGGAACTCGTAGCGAGCCAGGGCGCCGCCGACACCGACCGCCAGACCGCCGAAGAAACACAACTCATCGGCCACGTTGACTGACGGCCGCTGAGCGTCGACCGCTCGCACGGCGCAGAGCTGATGACCGACCGAGTAGACGTAGACCGGACCGTGCAACAGACGACGATCCTCTGTACACCACAGCAACCATGCAGCAGTGATGTGTCCTTAAAGAACTGAACTCGTCCAGTCCTCGCAGGGGTGTCATTTAAAAAGGGCGGGGGACTGAAGGGGGCTACGGACACCCCAGGAATTTTTAATTTTAATTTTTTCTCTGTAAATCGTATCTTTAAAACAATGTTACTGCTGCAAGAACAATACGTTACGCAAATTGAGACCACCCAAGGGCCCCAGTGATTACTGAGACCCCCAATGATTTACTGAAATAACGCCACTAAGTCCTCGAGGCGCCTTGAAAACAAAGAGCAGTGGCCTTGATGACAAATTCCTTGGCCTTGGTCATAAGTTTTTGGCCTTGGCCTTGCTTTTTTGTAAGTCCTTGGCCTTGGCTTTGAACAACATGTTTTTGGCCTTGTCCTTGGCCTAAAGTTCTTCATAACATCACTGCCAACCAGCCGTGACAACCATATACGGCGGCACATTCTTCAGTGGTAATGCAAATCAGCTGTCATATTTCTCGCAGAAAACAGTTGAAATTGAAGACTGTTAATAACAAACTAAATATATTTAAAAAATAACACAGCTAAAAATAACACAAAAATCAAACCAGAAATACAATTTGAAAAGTTACGACAACAGCATTGCTCATTTATGCCATAATTAATCATAAAGCCTACATTATATATCAAAGTATATCTTATATAATGCGCTGTAGATAAAATTGGGAAAAGCTGATTAGTAAAGTAAAATAACGTTGTAAGTAGCGCTCGTGTGAACATGATTAACAATTAATAATACTAAAGTTGTTCTAAAAAATGACCTTCAATATATTAGTAGAAGCGCAATTTAGCAAAACAGTCAGTCATACTGCAACCCGATCTCACAACAGTACACATAGTTTTAAGCAACAAATTAAATCGTTCGTCGTTCGACATTGTTACATGATAAGTGGCAGTGTGTGGAAAGTTATCAGTAAAGTCATAACTGTTCCTAAGTCATCTTTTCGTCATCTGTGTTTTATACCGAATATCAACAAAAAATTGCTTCAAATTTTGAAAACTATTTTATTTAGATACACAAACCCAATCCACCAGTAGTGAGTAAAGGCGAGAGTATACCGATGCACTGCGTCTGGTCGGTGGACAAATAGTAACCGTCGTAGCAAGTACACTGAGCGGTCTTCGTACCGGTTGATATGCACAGGTGCTGGCACGCCAACTGCTTGCACGGAGCTATAGTTCTCGTCAAACAAACATTAAACCAGAATATTTGTTGTTTGAAATATCTACTACAGCATCAGCCAAACGACTAAAACATGGCATTAGTTTTGATATCAAGCAAGTAAACTTAAGTTTGTATGTTAAAAGAAGCTTTCTATTCGACTTCGGTCATCATTAACGTTGACGATAACTGCAACATGTAGCAAAATTAGCGTCGAACGAGTCAAAGAATTAAGCAAGTAAGTAAGTATAGCGACTCACAGTCAAGAGAAAGTTGACGTCGAGCGTCGTACATGACGACGTCGTTCGGTTGTCGGTCGAGTGCCAGCTTATAGCCGCTGAAGTCGACCGACTTCCGGTCATAGATCCATAGATGAGCCGGGCGACCCGACATTGCCTTCTCGGCCGCGATGATAAAGTTCTACAACGGTAAGGCGTTTTGATGCATGTCACGTCTACTAATTTTAATGCACATTTAAGAGGGACTGTAAGCAGAATGTGAAACGATGCATGTGACTGTGCTTACGTTACGTTCACCTATTAGTTTGTGATTTTCCAATATTGGCGTCCAACTGCTAACATTGGTGTCAAATGAACAATTACTCATATATGGCACGATAATGCTATCAGAAAGTTTTTCACGCGCTTTTTGCTCAGCTGACTAATGAGCTGCGCGGTGTTAAACCAGTCTCTAAAAGTAAAAATTTTGAAACGACTGTAGCAAGTATCGCACAAAAGCTGGTGGGGCTAATGCATAATCGAAGATCTCAGCTCTGCGATCGTTAACTTATCACATAATACGAAGCTCTAAAATAATAATTTTTTTATCTACACTGTGTCTCAAAAAACAGTTAAAATTGTTTTTGGCATAACTTTGTCAAATTTCCACCAACTTTGATAATTTTTAGCAAAAAGATGGCCATTATGTACGGTGCACTCACTTACCACCTCACCTAATTTATGTCAACGCACTACCGTGTGAAACACAGATACTCCAAATTGTTACATTATGCGGCGATTATTTGTATCAGATAGTTCACCTTTGCATCATCAATTCGACAGAGGGTGCGACGTGATTTAATAATTTTGAAGTATTAAATATTTTATGCTAAAACAGCAAACAAAAAATAGCTGGCTGATAAACTTAAAACACGTCTAATCAATGAAAGAATGCATTTGATCAGTTGATCATTAATTCTGCTATCAGCCATTGGCGTTGCATCTAAGTCATTGCGTCTTTATATGTGGAGCACACTTTGGCATAAATTTTAATTTGCAAACGAGCTGTTACACACTTATAATTCTGTTAAATAATTCACATTTTATTGTATTTTGTGCATAATTAACTTGTTACAGCGTTTACTTGACACAAAAACTCAGCATTATGCAACAATTTGAAGCATCTATGTTTCACATGGTAGTGCATTGACACAAATTAGGTAAGATAGAAAATAAGTGCACATTACATAATTTCGTCGTATTAGCCATCAACATTCCAAAAAATATTAAAGTTAGTAAAAATTTGACAAAGTTATAACAAAAACAATTTTGACTGTTTTTTCTAAGACAAGGTGCTGTAGTGTATTTGATAATAATTACGACGTGAAGGCTGATGGCGACGAAGCTGTAGGCGGGAGACATGACGTGGACGATGCGAGCTGATCCGTCTACAGACACCGACTGGACGGAATGCTCGTCGCACCAGAACACTCTGTCAACACACGTGACACAAACACTCAGCGAACTCATTTCTTGATTACTTCATTCTCCTAGCTTTCACCACAGTGTGTCTGCGGTGTTGGAACCGCCCATATTCTCCGGTCGAGCGTGACGATTAAAACGCATCTCGCGTCTGCGTATCATACGATGTTCGGTGCAGAGCAGCGTCGATTACAGTTAGGAAATAAACAGCTTTCATTACCGTCTAGAGTTTATTATGCCTCAATATTTTAAACTCGCATAATACACTTTAGACCGTATGTGACGTACACATGTATGCATATCATCATTATCATCAATATCCAGTGGCGTAGCCAGAAATTTCAATTGGGGGAGGGGCTCGTCTCCCTTTTCCCTTCCCCTTCCCCTTTTGTCCCTCCCCACTCTACCCTTCCCTTTTTACCCATGCCCTCTTTCCCTGTCCTCCCCTTCTCTCCTCCCTTCCCTTCCCTTAAAAGTAGGACCCCTAAAATCCAGCTAGAGGGTCTGGGGAGTGCTAAGAGCTCCCTCAGCGGGGTCTGGGGCGGAGCCCCAGCCGAAATCGAATTTAATGCATTTTAGCTTTAAGAGATGAGATCTGGTGGAAGCAATTCTAATTTTTCCCCCCCCAAAAAAACAGACCAAATTGGCAAATTTCGTGCAGTTTATACGTATGTTTTTGTTTTGTCTGGAGAATGGGGGCCTGGGCCACTTGGGCCCTTTCTTGGCTGCGCCACTGTCATTATCACAAAAGTGTTTAACGTGGCTTAAAATTATAAACATACTTACTTGGACCAATGTAACAGTATGAGCATATACAAACTGATTTTATGTTGAGCTCGTAGCGGTAATTTTCATACTAAAATCAGGATTCTACTTCTTGGCATCAGATTTCATAGCTATACATGAAAACCATTATAAAGTCCAAAAGTTATAAGCAACCGTCAAAAGTCACATATCAAATAAAAATTTAGACCTGTAAAGAACTCACGGACCAGTGTCTGTGACGCGGTGTTAGACCAGATAAATTTTTAGTCATCAAATCTTCAACGTCCTAACTCACTGCCATTTAGTAATGCGCTCAGCAGTCTATGAATAACCGTAATAAGTTTTTTCTATCGTATAACAAGCACTCGTGTATTTAGAACAGCTACCGGGACGCGCTGTAGTCAATGACGAGTGAAGTTGGTTGAAGCAGGTTTCGGTCGACCAGAGTTCGTATATGTTCACCAAGCAGCGTTGAACTGCGGATTCTGCCCCCGTCAGCGCTCCAGTCACCCCAGAACAGTTGACTGTACACACAACGTGTTATTAGACAAGGCATGATAACATATGTAAAATAACCTCTGCAAAACTGATCGTTTTATTGCAACCTGCAGCGCCTTTCACTGCGGTGCAATAGCCTCTTAAGTTCTGTAAGGTGAAAACTTTTGTAAGGTACATGTGGAACGTATTTACACATTTTGAGCAGTATATTGTTGTTTTTGTTTAATTTTTTGTCTACCAATGTTTGCTTGGTAAAATAAAGATTATCAAATTTTAAATTTACCACGTCAGGCTGAACTACACCAAAGCCCGGTTTCTGATTTTTACGCGCTATTTAGCCATCGCAATTCTATCCGTTCGTCTGTCTGTCTGTTTGTCTGTCCGTCCGTCCGTCCGTCACACGGGTAGATCAGCAAAAACGGTGCAAGCTAGGATCGCCGAATCTTCACCGTCGGCTGTCTGGAAAACTCTAGTTTCAGGAACCGTCAAGCTTTTCCAAAAATTCGAAGGGGGTCACCCCGAACGAGGGCGCTAAATGAGAGGGGTAGGGAAAATTGCGATTTTCAGCCGATACAACGTTGGCTGAGCGAGACAGGTGGCTCTCTCTGGTGAGTACAAGTAAAACACTACCATACATAATTTGCCGCCGGTCGTCTGGCGCCCTCTGGCGACTGACTTAGACTTTGTTTTAGTGGGCTTCCAAACATGCACAGCTGTTGCGCGTTCCCGTTTGCGTTAGCAGGGCTTTTTTGTATATTTAACATATCAACTATCTAGCTACCAGTTTACTATAGTCTTGTTGTCTCCGCCGTCTAAACTATTCATATTGTAGCGTTAACGACCAGGACGTTCTGACATGACGCTAGATGCATATGATGAAACGTACGTTCTAAACGTGACTGTTAAGCAGCGACCCACTTAAGTTCGGAAATCCAACGAAGCAGACGTCGGCACCGGCAAAAACAAAATCTACCTCATGCTAAAAATGTGAAAGCCAGTAGACTAGCAGTGACACGACGCACCCTCGGTGAGGCCAGACGGCGATGCCGTAGGGCTGTTCGACGTCCATCGAGACGATGGTCTTGTGACCGGCGGCCGCAGGGCGCGCCCGTGTGACGCCAATCCACCGGTACAGTCCATCCGTCCAATAGATATTACCGGCCGCCCAGTCCACGGCCAGACCGTTCACCGCTGACGACGTTCCAGACAGAACGATGCGCAGATCCAGTGACCCGTTCACCGACAGTTCCACCAGGAATCTGTGAAAGAACGACCACACTCCTCATGCCTTCTGTATACTTCTTACCGGCTATCTCAGTCGAATTTGCAAACGTTTTAACGCACTTCGCAGGTTTACCTCAGCTAGTGCATTACTTTCTGTGGGTCTCAAAAGTGAACCGCAGACGATTACTGCAACAAGCACCACACACTAGTACAGTGTGTCTCAAAAAACATCCCGAACATTTTCGATTGTAACTTGAAGAAGGATTACTAGATTGTAGTAAATTTTGGTAAGAGTATTCCAGCGACAACTGGCCATCAAACCATTATGTAGTTTCCCACTTCACCCATTATATGTTTCTGCAGTAGCTGAGGAAATCAGAACCAACAAAATATTGCGTTTTACCTAAGGTGGTATTACTACTTAATGTAAATAACGCACAAAAACACATTTCGTTTACATTTTGACACTTTGGCTGACATTTTATCCAATTGTTTCGTTTTTCAGCTGCCAGCAATAAAATTGATCGAAATGTTGGCCAATTGTGCAACCATAAACATGAAGACGATAATGTTATGCTCCCGACTAATCCAGACTTCACTAGTCGTTTCTTAAATTCATAAACATTTCTTAACGTCATGTGGTAGACATACTGCTGCATGACAGTCAAATCTTGTAATCGACTAGCTCTTGGGGCCACAGATTAGGATAGACGAAATTTATCGACGTTTTTATCATTTCAACGCGTATTTTGCTTGGTTTGATTCCCCTATGTAGTGCAGAAACAGACATTAAGTGAGGTAAAAACTTTAAAAAATCATTTAATAGCCAGTTGTGTCAGAAATATGTACGCCAAAAATTATTGAAATCTGATAATCATGCCTTAAATTACGATCAATAATGTTGGAAATGTTTGTTCACGTTTTTTGCATAATTCAACGCGTATTTCGCTTGGTTTGCTTTCCCGAGGTAGTGCAAAAACAGACATTGGGTGAGGTGAAAAACTGAACGGCCATTTAATGGCAAGTTGTGTCGCGAATAGTCACATTAAAAATTATGAGAATCTGATAATATTTTTGTTTAAGTTAGAATCGAAAAAGTCCAAGATGTTTGTTAAGACACAGTGTAGATGTCCAAACTGCAGTTTAATGTGACAAATGGCAAAATTGATAGGTCGTCAAAGAAAACATTAACAGCGTCTGACCACTACGTAATTTCACTCACTCAATGTTAATGTTACGTGTCACTCCTTGCAATCTTCAAAATTATGATACGCCAAAGTGCATTCGTTCATCATCATTAACAAAAGCCGTAGTATTACGTTTGCCAAAATTATGCTAATGTAAATTTGCTACTTACTTCGTTATGCTGACGAAGGTATATCGTTTTGTAAATCGCCATATAGCTAAAGAATAACTAAGACATGACATAGGCCTAATTCCAAAATGCAATGTCAAAGTTTGAACCAAAAAAGACAGCAGAGACAAAGAAAGCTAGGCTACACTGAAACAGACACGTTTGATCACCAGCATCATCATCATCAGACGAACAGATGGACGCCAAGGTTATAGTTAAGACGCGCGAAGCATTCTGCTGTCGCGCGTTAAAATGAGGCTTATGTCACAAGTGGTTAAACTCGCAATTCTGTAGCGGAACTCTGTCGTCGGTATGGGAATTTTACAATTGCAAGACACACAGTGCTCTGTCATTCAGTGACTTCATTTCCGTGATAGTACTGTACGTCTAGCGGTCTACAGCGCTGTCTGACCGCGCATTAGCTCACTAGCATTCTGTCTTGTGTTCAGGCGGCTACGTTCCCAGCTGTGCTTAAAATGGCGTCTTCACTTGTGTTCATAATGTGTACTCTACTAGCAGTGACGTTAATAACGGCGAGAATGGTCATTGTCTGTCCTCCACTGTGCACTTGCCAGCAACCCAACAACAAGTCGTTAGCGATAGACTGTGGAAAGCGAAAGATGAATGTTACCATTTTATATAACTCACTAGACCTTCTACTGTCAGACGTCAAGCTAAGAGAACGGCTCAGATCTTTGCAGATCAGCAACACGCCGCTCACAGAGATTCCGGTGTCCGTGTGTCGACTGTCCAAGTTAACCTCGCTGAATCTGGATCGCAATCGACTCGTTCGACTGCGGAACAGTTGTATCAACAACATGACGCAGTTACAGATTCTGAGTGCTGTTTATAATCGCATCATCCAGCTTCAAAATAGACTCTTTGACGGCCTCAACTCTTTGAGAGACATCAAACTGTACAGTAACCGCATTTCGTCTATCGGTCTTCACGTTTTCTCTAACCCGAATAACCTTGTTAGTCTCAAACTGATCGATCTTGATGACAATCTTTTGCAGTCGCTTGAACCGTGGCCGATTATACGAGGTCAAATCGGACTGCCAGCGGTCGTAGTTTACATTAATAAAAACCGAATATCTAACTTTACAAATAACATCGGCTGGCAATTCCAGTGCAATTCCCGACCAAGCTACGCTAAAGTGCATATGAAATTCAACTACATTAAGCACTTAACTGATGTTTTGCATGGATGGAACGTAACGTCGACGCGTCAAATTTTATGCCTGCTGGGGATAAAAAAGGATGACTTAATTGTTGACATTTCGTTCAGTAATAGCTACCACTGCGACTGCCGAGACATCGAATACTACAAATTTCGTTTCGCTTTGTTTTCTAGACTTTTTTGCAGCAAGCCTCCAAGTCTTGTACCGTGGCCTGCTCTTGGCGTGCCTCTGATAGATATGACGTGCGAGTTGTCGGATCGTTGTCCGTCGAGATGTAAGTGCATCTATCGTCCCGCAAACGCCACGCTCCACGTCAACTGTGCCGCCGCCAACTTGTCAGCACTTCCATTTGATATGCCTCCACTTCCGAAGAGCTACGACAGATATAAGCTGGATTTTTCTTGGAACAAACTGCTCCGACGATTGGACAGTCGATCGTACTTTGTCGACACTGTTGCTTTGGATGTTAGCAACTGTGCTGTGCACCACATTGATTTGAGCGCGTGGCGAGAGTTCGCCAGAATGCGGTCGCCGTTCGTAGTTCCTACAATCTACCTTCACAAGAACGACCTCGAGTCGTTTCCATTTGAAGTGACTAGCATCAATTTCAGTTCGGTTCGTTTCACTCTGGGCCGCAATCCGTGGCAATGTTCCTGTGCGAACGGATGGATGATAGGTTGGTTTCAGTCTTTACGTTCTCTGTCTCAGAACGACGACGTTAATGCCTTGTGTGCTTCGCCGTCCAGACTTAAAGGTAGACTCATTTCACAGTCAACCGAGGACGACTTCTGCGTTGATGCTATCGTCAGAGTGCTGAAAATATCTCTTTCTAGTACGCTGTCGGTTGTGGTCTTCTTACTGATGTCTACCTGTGTTATCTATCGTCTGTGAGTTCGACTCTACAAAAGATTCAAGTTCCATCCGTTCAACCGAGACGAATGTGTCGGCGAGGACATGGACTTCGACGTCTATTTCTGCTGCAGCTCGGAGGATCACAATCCGCACGGACTTCGCATCCTGGAGGCGATCGAGTCCAAAGGTTATCGCGTTTGCTACCATCTGCGCAACTTCCTCGCCGGTGGAGCAATAACCGAAAACATGATCCAGGCGGTTATCAGCAGCAAACGCACCGTGTGTTTGGTGTCGAACAACTTCCTACGAAGGTGAGACCTAGGCCGCTATGCCCCGTTTATACAACAAAGCTAGATGAACTGGTTTGAGTGTATTGCAATCGCATAGCTTGTTTAACTAGCTCAACAAGCGCTTGTCAAGCCAGCTGGATCGTGAAAACAAAAGCAAGGTTAACAAGCCGGCATGATGAGTGTTTGCATTTTCAAACTTGTTTCATATTGCAAGTATTCATAAAGCTGGCTCGTCAAGTCTTGTCAAGCCAATACTCGTAGAGTGTTCGACGAGCTGACTTGACAAGCTGGCAGGCTCATCAGCCAAAAGCTTTTTTTCACTTTTATTGTTTCAGCTCTTACTGCATGATGGAGTTCGACATGGCGTACCACCACAACTTGGCGGTGCGACGCAAGAATCGTCTGATCGTGCTGATGATGTTGGACAGTCCGAGGACAGACCTGTACGTCGAGGGCAATGACACGAGGGCGGCTCTGCGTCAGTACGTGCATCAGTACACGTACATTGACTACATGGCAGACGACTGCATCGACAAGCTGCTCTACGCACTGCCACTGCACGCCGACAATCCAGATGACGCAGACGACCAACTGATGTCATAATGGCCGCTGGCTCTAATCACTGGTATCGTGGCAGGGGTAAGAAATAGGAGCAATTGCTCCGCCCCCCCCACAAAAAAATTGTAGCCTGTCGAGAAAAATTTTTCTTGTCTAAGAATTTTCTTCAAAAAATACATTTTTGGGCTGTTTTTTTTATTTTAGGGGAATTTAGGGAAACATTTTACTTGTGGACACCCATAATCTCATTTGGCAGAAATCTGCACCCTCACTTTTTTCGCCATCGACGCGGCTGGTTTGAATATCAGGTAGCGCCAGTGGCGTAGCCAGAACAACTTTCAAAAACGCGATAAACAGGACACAAGAATAATGTAAGTGCGTAAGGACTATAACGACTGGCGATACGCTAAGTTGCTGACGATGTTTGTATATACCCTAGGATGTATTGTAACAAATAATCTAAGCAAAGCTCACGTGACGCGCGACAGCATCGGTGCTCCAATCTGGAGAGTCAGTGTACAACGTTCAATAAAATAATAATGCGTTATAAATTTTGACGCCTACCTTCGGAGGACTTCTTTAAGCTAAGAGCTAAAATCTGCTGTTAATAATAAATGTTTCATATGCAAATTGTCCTGGTCTATCTGCAGTACTTTCGGTGCAATCCACTGTTGAAATGCTCCCGTTCCAGTGAAATCCTCTCATCTAGGAGCAAAAAGTTTTGACGCAAAAAACGGGAGACACTGGACCCTGAATCTATATCTCACCTGTGCTTGAATCAGTACTAGGTCGTGACGGACCAAAAAAAACAGACGGACAGACAGACGGACATAATTAAGAGCTGATACGCGCTTTGGCACTAGGTGCTGTCGCGCGTAAAAATGGGGCAAAAATTATGCAGTTATAGTAGACTCAGCGTGCGTTTGTGCTGCAGTTCGGCGAAGGTGCGATCACAAAACAAATCAGACTAGCTAAGGGCGTCTCTTATCTATCCCCTGAGCCGTTGAGGAAAGCTTTAGTCATTAGTCCGCCCGGAAGCGATGGCTTTCGGAGCGGACTTACGTTTTACTGCAAATGTTTTTTCTTTCAACGCGAGATCTCCGAGGTCCGTCGGCAGATCGGCGTGAAATTTTGCACGATGGTTAGTAGTAAGCCGAATTTTATAATGCAGGTCCAAAATTTAAAAGAACCCTCCCCCCAAAGATAGGGGTCAAAAGCATGCAGAATTTTGCCTGATTTCCGACGACTTCAAACTTCGACGGCGAATATCTCCGCAAAGAATAAAACATTCAAAATCGGACAAGGATTTGATCTACCGCGATTCCTCCCGCGTTCGGCAAAAAAGTTGGGTAAACTTTGGTCCACTACATTTTAAGGAGGCCAAATCGTACCCACCAAAATCGACTTTTCCGAAATGCCATATTTTGGCCCATAAAGGGTGCCTCGCCCCGAATTTTTACACGCGCTATAAATGGCCAAGTCTTACTAACGCACCTCCCACCGGGGGCAGAGGTCCCCCTTACATTTTTTTTCAAAAAGGAATCAAAAATTGACTTAAAATTCAGCGTATTAGCCGCGAGAACCTTTGAGCCAGTGGAGTAGCCTCATGAAACTTTGCCACGTGACGTGCTGCTAGGTAGGGGTAATAACGCCGGTACAACTTTTTTTGGGAGAGGCACCGCCCCCTTAAAATTTGGGAGGGCACAAAACGTTCAAAAAATCGGTGCGATTAATGACAACTTCAGACTTTGACCTCTAATATCTCTAAAAAAGTTAAAAATGTCGACAAGTGGTAAACAGCGTTATCAACTATTTTTTACGTTAAACCAAAAAATTGGTGAACTTTGGTCCACAAACACCAAAGATTACGTGGCTAATGTTTACCCACCTAAGTCGACTGTGCGCGTTCTGCGCATTTTAATGCATTGGAGTTCGGGCCACGTGACTTTGCTACCGGGGCAATTTTACCCCCCGAATCCCCCCCAATTGCACTTACGGCGCCGGGCAGACTCACGTTGGGCTTTTCCCCAAATTTTCAGTTTTTTTTCTTTTTTTACTGACCAATTTTATTTTCTTTTTTTCCGGGGCGTTCCCCTTAATTCAACGAGTGGTTTGGAAAGGCTATGTAAACTCCTCTAGTTGAGACTGTGGTAAACATCAGACGATTTTGGGACATTGTGGCCATAAAAATGCAGTTGAAAGCAAACCAAAGTAGCTGATATGTAGGCCTATATGTAGTTATGTACGTACATGTTTCAGAATTATGATCTGATGTTTTTGACGACTGTTGTCATTTTTGTACGTCGTAAATTACACTAACTTATCCCGAAAATGGTTAAAAAAATCCCATTACTTTTATCATAAACATATTAACGAATTTTAACATTTTTTGACAGATACATTCTGTAAAAATTTTCAATATGGTGATGTACGTAAGCCTATAATAAAGCATTTGTTCCAAGGTTTATATGGTGCAGTGCATATGACATGCACAAAGCAATGAACACTTGTACAACTGTCCACACCTTGATCGTATTGCAGTAGGCCTATGTGTGCTGTGAACACAGCTGCTCTAATCAGAATATCAGAATACGTGTCGCTTTTGCATCGCTATCAGTCAGTCACGTATTTTACGCTTAACGGTAACATTTGCAGATGACAGTATAAGCAAAATACATGATCCCACAGAATGGGCCTAACTGTTGGCCAGGGTGCGATTGAGGAAGCAAATAAAATTAGTGGAGCATGTTGAAAACTCGTAAAACTACAGTAGGCCTACACACTGTCATACGCCGACAGTGTTGCAATAGGACCTATCGTGTGAGGTAGGGTACATAGATTATACTAGAAATTTGGGGCAAAGCCTAACGTGAGGCCACTTCGCGCTATAAGTTTGAATGGGGGACAATTTAGGGAGTTGAAATTTATGCTCGTGGTAACGTCATGTGGCCCGAACGCAATCGACTTAGCCTACACAGCACGCGTAATGTTGATTTTGAGTAGGTAAACATTAGTCGCATACACTCTTTTGTCAGAGGACTAAAGTTTACCAGTGATTTTTGTCGAACGTGGGAAGCATTGCCGTTCATAAGCCGTTTTTCGCTTGTCAATATCTTGATATTTTACGGATAGAAGTTTAACCGTTAAAAAATTGTTCAAAACTTTTGTGCCCCCAATGTTATGTGCATGCAAACCTTGGTAATTCTGCACATCCCAAACTTTGTTGATAGTGGAATAAAGTTCACCGGAGTTTTTTTCACCAAACGCAAAAAAAATCGCTGTTAAACACTAGTTTTTTTTCGATTTTGGACACCTTCAACCGTTTCGGATAATTTGTGGTCAAAGTCTAAAGTTGTCAGAAAACTCAAGGATTTCGTGGCGAAGTGAAACAGAAAAAAATAAATAAAAAGTTAAAAACGTCAGCAGTAAACATAAGACCGCCGGAAACTATCTTTCTGAGTGGTCTGAACAATTACTTGAAAGCGAACAGGCAAGTGAAAAACCTGTCTGCTCTGTCGGCGAGGAAGAGCTTCTTGCTGGCGTAGTCGACGTCGACGGCGCTCCAGTGCCAGGCAGGACTTCGCACGCTCCACGTCAGGACGTCACGTGTGCGCAGGAAGTCACGTGGTTCACCGCGGATACCTCGCACGTAGCTGACCGTCGAGCCACTGTCGTGCTCCACCCACACCACGTCCGGACCGTCCGCTTGGATTCCTTCAAAAGACATCAGTATAGACGATGTTTTAAACAAGGCCTTGAGGCGTCGCTTTGTGATTTTACCTATTTGTACCAGGCACCTACCTCTAAGTGCACTGTTTAAAGGGCGCTTTACAAATCTGCTGATTGAGTGAGTGATTGGCTGACAGCATTGCATGCAAAAACTGGTGATTACTAACACAACATTTTAAAATTTTCTAACACTAATCCGACACAGAGATGGTCAATGTTCACACACGTTTATATCGTTAACATGTAATTCATTCTCCATTTGTAGCCATTTGAGTTTTGTCCTTATACGGAATTCATTACCCTCCTTGTTACCACCTCACCAAGTTTTTGTCGGACGTTCCCTGTTTCTATTTATTTACACAAGCCTCCGTCGCTTGACCAGATCAGCATTATTATTATGTTCTATTTGTCCGAACTGAAATGGACTAAGCACGAAGATGGACAAAGCTAAAAAAATCCTGTTGCTAAGCAGTCGGCCAGAAACGTGCCGGAGATGCAGGTAGCGTTGTCATTGGCGAGTCGAGAGAAGTCAGGACAGGAACACGTGAAACTGTTCATCAGCGGAATACACAGATTACTGCAGCCACCATTGTTCTGTTGACATCTCGACGTCTTTCCTTCAGCACAGAACATTTCTACATAGCGATGCGATTGCAACATCAACAGTAAAATCAACATTAAAATATAGGCTTAATGACACATTTTTGAAAGCAAAAAAATTGGAAAAGATTTCTACGATTTTGAAGCAATTGCACTTGCAGCACAACGTGGAACTTTTTTTTCAGAAGTATTTTGTACAACTTTTTATGCATGTAGAATTTATACTAAACTGACATTGAAAAGCTGCGTAGACGAACACTATAGGCTATCAGAAGATTCACTAACTGTTAAGCATGCACAAAAATTGCACGGCCGACTTGAAATTGCTCTTTATGCTTATACCTTTGGTCATTAACAGTAACTCATGTATCATATTTACTGTTTGGTATCTATCACAACGAGGCTTTTTTTTAAACTAATAAAATATTTATTGGAATACAGATGAAATGGGAAAAAGAAAACTAATCACCAGTACACCTACCAAGAGTCATGTGGTAGAGACGCGACTGATAGACTTTGAGTCCGTTCAATATCGTAAACGCTGAACTATCAATCGGTGTCAATTTCTGTCTGTCGGAACCATCCTTCATCGCCCGGAATATACTGAAACAGAACACCAAGGCCTCGTTTGCATTTGCCAGGTGGCAGCATAGGATTGACGACTTGGCTGTAATTTGCATATTGCATGCTCTGCCTGGGGGTTTGACAACCAAAGTTTTTCCTTCCCCTGGGGATAAAGGACCTCCATGCAACAAAATGTGTACACAAGCGTACCTGTCATCAGGTATCTAAATATGGGCACGAAAGTAACAGACAGACTACAGACAGACAGACTACGCTACGCAGAAATGTGTAGAACTAGGCGGAATCGCTTGTGGTCCAAAAGCGATATTGCCTATTCTTACACACTTCTCCACAGCGTGGTCTGTTCGTCTGTCGACTGTCATTTACCACACGTAATAAATAATAAGTGCATTGCAAATTTGCTGCAGCTTTTTACGGCAAAATGTCTACGATGGGAGTCGTTTTAGTATGATGCACAGCATTAAAAACATACGCGTGCGGAGTATACAGACCCGCGCGCCCAGTCGGTGTAGTAGAGGTAGTTCTGGTCGAGCGCAATGCCGTAGTAATGAGGTCTGATGAGAGACGACTTGTTGCTGCTGCTGGATAAAGTCACCGAGCGGCGTTCATCTATAAGCACGACGCGTCCACTGCCGTCCAGCGATGACGACTCAATGACGCCTCGCTGAGCGTCAGTCCAGTACATCTTCCGCCCTGTACCGCCGACCAACCACCCAATACACACGACGCCCTTCACAACTACGTCATTATAAGCCACATCATCTATTAATTCGTTCAGTAACTTTTATTCACTCGAAGTGTAATAAAAATCGGTGTTAGGACCTACACAATAAGACGAATTGATAACGCAAAATACAAAAAAAACATATATTTATACAGGTTGAACAATTTCAACATCAATTATTCACAGTTTAAATGTGCTCGTTTATTTGAAAACAGTTTTACAATGATTTTGTTCGCGTCGGCTTCATGGGTGTATTCAACCATGGGTGCATTCAACTGTCTAAATTGGAAACTAGATCACGACAGTCGAGTCGCGTCAGCGTCGTAGGTGTGGATCGGCCTTAACTTTTCGTAAACGTAACTGCTGGTCTAACTATTTTTCACTGCACGTTTGCGAGTGTTTTGATGGTCGATATGAAGGACAAGTGCGTGTGGCGTGCCATTGCCCGAGGAAACTCGACCTGATGATGATGATGATGATGAAGCGACGGATGTTGTCTTTCTTACCTGCGCCAACCAGAAGTTTCAGATACCATGAAATGATAGTGAAACTAACTATACACTGCTAGCTAAGGGGCACACTGCACATAACGACTGACCAAGCAAGTCAAGCGCCAGCCCGTTGATCCATTTCTCCTCTCCACGAACTAAGACCGTCCTGCCGCGTCCGTCATAAGATGCTCTCTCGATGGTGCCCAGGCCCCAGTCAGTCCAGTAG
>Ga0056128_1003359_pt1 | contig 19584 bp, 7 predicted proteins | sample WorMetLIZISLAND2_FD_71113 | JGI IMG/M metagenome (GOLD analysis project Ga0056128, IMG submission 71113) | Marine gutless worms symbiont microbial communities from Max Planck institute for Marine Microbiology, Germany - Olavius geniculatus... ... | reverse complement strand
ACTCTTGTCCACTGCCAGACTTGAGTACTACATGAACATGACTCTCTCAACCCGTGCATTTACACCCTATTTAATGTTTGAACAACACTCTGCTGGCACTAGTGCTGTTTTAACACAACTTTCGGCCGCAGTCGTGCGTCATAAGACAAACGACAGCGTAGTCGATGCGATCCGAGAGCTGTGTAAGTACGACACCCCACTGTCTAAAGTGGTATAAGAAATTATGCAAAATAAAAAGTCTTAGTTTTTCAACCCGTGCATTTACACGGTGTTTAACCCGGACTTCCGACGGGCCTTCAGACGTATCCTTCGACTGCATTCCGCTTCCGCACGCACGGACGCAGCACCTAGTGGTGGGAATCGAGCTGGCGGCAGTGGAATTGTGGCGGCGGCCTGCAGCAGTTGCACAGCGAATGACCTTCGATGACCTTGAGTTCAAATGAAACAGAAAATTACGACGGAAAACTAATATTGCGTTTGCAAAAAACATGACAAAATAGAAGCGACCTTCGTACGACTTTCGATGACGTTAAGTTACATTAAAATTCAATCGCAGTATTCAATCCAAGGCCAAACAAAAATCAATACAAGACTTTGCTGGAACACTATAAAGAAACAGTGTGTATGTGAAAGACGAGCAATGCAAAGACAACACGTTGACCTTCAATGACCTTGAATGACCTTTAGCATCAATATAAAATCAGTCTCTTAACATCAAGTTTATGCAAACAACATGTATGAGTGAGACACGATGAAATTTTATCTTTAATGACATTTGGCGACCCTATGTAACACTGTCGACAAATTTGGTTGGCAGTGGAATTGTGGCAAGCCGCAGCAGGGGCATTGAACGTAGCCACTGTGACAATCGACAACCGGTGGGTATGCGGCCATCAGCCATTTCGCTGTGATACATCGATGACCAGAATACAAAACTCCAATGTACTGAAAAATGTGCTGAACTGGGACAGAAAACGAACTGTCTAAAGTAAAAATGAAAACAAGGCTCATAACGGATAAAAAAAACCTCCAATGTGCTACCTGGAAATTGCTTAAGCTACAGGGTGACAAGGGCCAGTGTAAAATATTTAATTTGTCGTATTTAGACTCGGGCCTTTGTTATGAAATTGCGACAAGATTTTTTTTGAAGATTTTGCTAAAAACCGCATGATTTTAAGACGCAGGCCTACGGTTGCAAAAAAATTTCGTGCAGTAAACTGTGTGCCATTTTTTCAGGACAGCTATGTAAGTACGTTTTACTTAGTTACTTTCTTATCAACATAATTATATAAATGGTGTGAACCAATAAGTGACGCTTACTATGATGTTTTGTAGGCTGACAGTCATTTACGAACCTCTGTGTATGACGTAAAACTAGAACCAAAGTAATGTGGTAAAAGACAAAATCGATAATAGATGCTGCCGCTTAGTGAATTATAAATTTTTTAAAGTCAGAAGCAACTGCATGTTTTGTGGCAAGGATTTAACTCTCAAAATTTTTCTTTCTCTGGAAATAGTATGGAACCCATCTAACACAATCTGTTCTTGGACCCACGTGTGAACCTGCAAAATGGCATTTGAATTCGACGAACGGTTTAAGCAAAGTTAACGAACGTGATAGACGAGAGAGTCTGTCAGACAAACGGAGAACCGGTAGGCAACGTCGCTCGTGACTGCTGCAATAAGCGAGCTGCGGACAGACAGCCACGAACACAGACCGAGTCGGATACAGACACGCTGCACGGCAATAAGGGTCGTTTATTGCTTGCAGCGTCGCGAGCCAACAGCCGCTGGCGTTACAGAGAAGAGCGTAAGCATAGGTGAAATTGCTTGACCTGCAAGAGCGATACCGCCTAAAAAGCAATCGCTCTGCGATATTACGATGCAAAATATAGACCTATTATCCGAAAAAAATTGTCTGCACGTAAACATCCGCCGCCTCGTGGATGACGCGGATGAACATGGACGCTTCATTCACGAAGTCGCCTACGCTCGTTTACTGGGCACCGCAAACTCCGTTGAATATAATTCGACCGAGCAGCTGCTATAATTTAACTGGCTGGAGCCAGCCGTCCATCGCGACATTCACAAGTGACGAAGCCTGCTTTTTGGCTGAGTCCACTTAGTGCGAATATAAGAAACGTACAACGTACTGTATACCCACCGTACGGTAGAGCCTATATAGCCAGTTGCCACCCACCGTCAGTCCGGCTTAATTATCCTCAAGTCGGAAGTGGCTGCGTTATAGTCGTGCTCAATTGATCGGCGCCATCCTGCCGTTACTATTTCCGATCTCCCGTTTTTCCATTTCCCCGAAGGAAACCGCAATCGGTCCGTCCTCCGCCGGCGTGGCAAGTACACTGACCCCTTAGACATCGTGCAATTAAAATGTAAAATCTGAACGAATTTCGTTCTGAAGTTTCGTATACTTAATTCACAATAAATTCTTGAAGCAAAACTTTATTCAAATTTGTTCTAATTTAACATTATTATTGCACGATATCTAGTGGGTCAGTTTTTTTTACCGGACACAGTGTATATAGTATGAGCCGACCAGCACCGGCGACGTTGTAGGTTAAAAAATAAAGAGAAGGGACAGGAACTAGCAATTTTTTGACCGACAGCTGCGAATTTCCGACAAAAGAAATTACGAGTGCTCAGAAGTAAGCAAGTAAGTAAGTAAGTAAATTTAATTTATAAAGCGCACAATGTCAGCGAGAAACTCATTGAATCTGAGGCGCTGTTCAGAATTTTAATTTTGTCTCTAAATTTCGTCAAAATGAAATATTTTTAACAACAGATTTTGTATTTTTGGACAAAACGTTTTTGACAACAAATAAATTTTCAGAGATGCTGAAATTTTGCAGGCAGTTATTTTTTCCGTACCAAGACGCCACTGGACAGCGCAAATTTTTTGCTACCGCGTGCGTCATCATCGCTTTTGTCGCGCCCATCGACCGACGTCTGCTGAATTATTTCGTCGCTGTTTGTCATTCTCCGTCGACGCATCTGGTCTACTCGGCATATGAAGACTGCACATTGTGGAGAGAACTCCCAATCAGTGGCGAAGCCAGTGTGAAGGAAATGGAGAAAGCGTTCCCTGAAAAAAAATCATGATAAGATAATGTTCAAACGAACACGGAGACTGTCAATAACTTACACTAAAGTCTGTATAAATTAAATCGGTGAACTACGTAGGCCAGTGGGAAAAATGAACAAAATAATGGACAAAGAAGATTGTCACAAATAAACATGAAACCCAAACTTATTCATCTACGTTTCACTTGACAATGGGTTTTTATAAATAATATTTAAAAAATAACTTTTAAATGAATGTTTTATTGTGTAAAACAAGAAAAAAATCAAAACACTAATAGTGCTATTATTTTTATCACAGCTATTGTTACAAGTGAGAAAAAATGTAACACTTACATTGTTTACATTTTTTTACTTACATTCTTTGAGATATTGAAAATTTCTCCGGGTACTAATATCGAACATCTGGCGTCACATAAGTCCTGTGACAGCTAGCGGATAACCAGCAGAATTTGTTGTTGTTGAAAGTTCCATTTTGTGCTACTGTATGATTTTTGTTTGCTTATATACCCTTAGTTAAGTTTAATTTAGCGTTTTTACCTTTATTTTATGAATAATTCTAAATTAAAACGTTGAAAACATTTGGCCATCCACCAAGGTCTGCATAACCGTGATCCTAATTTAATCCTAATGTGAAATTTTTTTTCTCTTCCTACGCCACTGATTGCACTGTGGTCAACTGATCGCCAGTAACGTCCTGATTGGGCCCGACGTCGATCAGATTAATGAAAACTGTAATTCCACGAGCATAATGTCGACGTGCATACATCATCTCTGTTCGATATTAAACTGTTTTCGATTCAGTTATTTTACAGCTGCAGATATTAACAGTTAATCACACGATTAATCGTTGCATATTTTTAACGACTGATAAAACTAAATCCTTTAATTTTCGAATAATGTAACGTCAGTCACTAAAACGCATTATTAAGTAGATAACATTACAATTTTTGCGAAAAGATAATCACTGTTTCCAGAAAACGTTATTGGATAAAAGAAACATTTAGGCCTTACTAATGTTTACATGTAGCCTACAGTAGACCTACATTTGGGTTGGTGACGTGGTGTAGTGGTAACGCGTTTGATCCGATCAACGAAGTTACTGTACGCCGGGCCCGGTTAGTACTGCGATAGGTGACTGCCTGCGGGCAGGTAAACCATCTAGGGACGTAACCAGCCGCCTAGGTCAACTCAACCTTCCATCCCTCCGGGATAGGTAAATCGAAAGCATCAGTAAATTGCCATCGTCTTCACCATTGTTAGGCCTAACTTTGAAACACTGCACTGTTACTTTTGAATTCCGATCGGTTGTCAGTAATCTAGTACAGTAACCTAATATACTGTATGTTCATTCTTTTTTCTACGATTCCCGGAGCAACCGGAAAACAGATAGAATAATGTTAAGATACTCATCGACAAATTTTGAAATTCATTTGGTAAACGGACAGAAAAACAGACAAACAAAAAAAAGCAGACAGACAGACTGGTGTAAAGTAGCCTACGTGTTTTTGGATGAGCTCGATACGTTTGAGCTATCTAACGCTTGAGATGTTTGAAGTATTTGCCGCCGGACTTGGCGCCTGGTGCCACTAATGGGGTGTTTACACGATCCAGCAAACGTCCAGCAAATTTCCAGCAAATGTATTCAAAATACACGTGCTAATGCTGGACGTTTGCTGGACGTTTGCTGGATCGTGTAAACACCCTATAAGCTAGCGGTCTTAATGAGAGAATCTTATTGCGATGTACAGAGTGAGTCAAAAAAGTAGCATCGATTTTTTTGTCAAAAACTTAGCAAACTAGCTAACTTAGCTAACTGGCCGAAAAAAATTACTGACACACTCTTTGTAAAATTTGTAAAAATGTAGTTGTTTAAGTTTTCATCAAACTTAAAAAGTGTCGTTGTGTAACAGTAGATGTCAGAAAACTAGTCATTGTGTACCACTGCTACTATTAGTCTACGTGCGAAAAAGTTTTTTTGTCTGCGCAATCAATTGCGTGACTTATAGGGTGTTTACACGATCCAGCAAACGTCCAGCAAACTTCCAGCAAACGTCCGGCATTACATTGGCTGCAAGTGTGCTGGACGTTTGCTGGATTGTGTAAACACCCCACTATGTGCACGTAAAGAAAAAGTAAGGCGAACTGAATACGAATGTCGCACATTTGTGTGTCCGTGAGATGCTGTAGCCTAGTAACTGTTCTACGTATTTTTGTTTTGTTTTCTACCACATTGTATTGGTGAATAAAGATTATCATTAGGCCTAATTATGAAAACAAACACGCGTACAACATTTCCATATAACGAATAAAAGCGAAACTGATAAACTGAGCCAACTCGACGCAGTACAATTACATGTATCAGAAGATTTGTTCCGGTATAATTGGCCAGGAATTATAGCACGTGATTTATATGCACATAAAGAATAAATTCGTTTGTCGAATACTAAATCAAACAGGAACAAAATTTTCGTAAAACAAATACTAAGAGTGAAACGCTGATAAATTGGGTCAATGCGCTGCAATTACGTGTTTCAGTAGTTTTGGTTAGAAACCAGAGTAAGTGAAACCGCGACCCGGTATTATCCGCATATCGCTTTCCTAATTGACGCGGCACGGCGGGCGTACTTCGGACGCACGGTAGTCACGTGCAACTATCGCTGAGTGGCGTTATTATAAAGTGGTCGATGGTCGCTCGAAAGTAGGATGGGTCGGCAGGTGCCCCATTTTAAGATCGCCCCTAGAAAAGTCTCCCCGGCCGACAATTTACCGGCAAAAATCCGCCCCGACCGGCGGCCGCCCAGACGGGGCGGATTTTTACCGGTAAATTATCGGCAGGGGGAGACTTTTCTGGGGGAGGGACGATCTTATAATGTGGATACTTTTTATGGGGCCGGCGATATTTTAATAAGGAGAAACATATCAATTCCGTGATTATCTCTCCCCGGGCGGATTTTTATGGGGAAACATTTTAATGTGACACCGTCAGCGGGACAAGAGCCCGGCCTCGACTAATGGCTTATCGGCGACGCGCGGCAATTTCACTTCACTACGTCACGAAGAGCTGAACGTCGCTTTTAGCCGACAGCGACCATGATGACGGAAAGAGAGAGACGCGGCAAAGTGGACCGATGACCTTCGATGACCTTGAATTACGCAAAAGGCATTCAAGGTCAAACATGAAATACAAAAAACGTAATGTTTTGCTTATAAAGATACAAAAAGTAAAATGGACTCGGCAAAATATAGATGACCTTCGTACGACCTTTGATGACCTTGAGTTAAATTGCAGTTCAATCGTGTTTATTCCAAGCTCTAAAGAATCTAAACACGTTTAACTGCAAGCTTAAAAACAATATGTATTTATGTAACGCCGCAAAATGAAGACATCAAGTTGACCTACGATGACCTTGAAGGACACTGTAAAGTCGTTTAAGGCTAAATATAAAATCAAAGTAGTACTAACTTAACAAAACATTATTTGTGAGAGGAAGCCGTCGAAGCGGAGAGAGCCTTAGTTTCAATAATTTTTGATGACCTTGAATAACAGTTTCACTTGATTCAGAGTCAAGCAAAAAGTCAAGAAAAGTGACGCGGCAAAGTGGAGATCGACCGTCATCCAAGCACAGTGGTTACCACCGACAGCGAACTAAATACGCTTCGGCAGAGAAATCCGTACCGGCTGCCGCGCTAATAGACACTTACCGGAAGCATTTGATTAGTCACGTGACAGAGATCTTCAAGGTCAAGTGTCTTTCATATTAACTGAAATGCTTATGAAATGTTATGAAATGTTATCTATGACGGATATCATACGGAGCGTCAGAAAAACGAACTGCACGACAATCAGTGGCCCCGTGGCACGGAAGATAGAAACCAACTGCCCCTCCCTTAAATTTTAAGACTTCGAAAGTTTCTTTTAAAATAAAATATTTTGTCGCTAAAATGTTTTACTTTTGGAGAATTTAGAAAAGCAAAAGTGACACTTTGATTACCCAGAATTTTTTTTCGGTCGAAAATTTGCAGCTGTCTGTTGCAAAATGCCGTTTTTCTTAACCATCTTGTAGGCATTATAGGCCTGCATTATGACGTCATCAGTAGTCTCTGATGCGCGAAGAAATCTATCGGCATGTGTGTATGGTTCTGGTGACGGCGCAAGTCTGGCAGATAACCTCACAGCACCAATGGAAGCGACAGCGACAGTTCTCTATGACCGTCACTCGCTGGGTCCTGTAGCCACGCCCACAGCATAGCACGCCACAGCCCCCGTGGTCCAACGACCCGGGGTCGCACTGTCGACCGCGGGTACCCAATGAACCGACACGGCGATTTCGTCTACACACCGGTCGAAAATATCATTTACAACATATCACATTTTAATTCGAAACGTTGCATTAATGCACCTTGCGGTTGTTTGGTGGCGCAGAGAAGCGTACGAAGCGACGAAACTGAACCGAGATAAAAACGAAACGAAACGAAACGAAATAAACTTAAATAAAATAAATTGAAATTAAAGTCGCGACGCGCGGCTTTTATTTCGCTTCATTTCTTATTTCACTTTGGTTCACTTTATTTTGTTTCGTCTCAGTTAAGTTCAGATCTGTTGCTTCGTACGTTCTTTAACGCTGAAGGCGTTGCACTTACGACCAAAAGGTCGTGATTGGACTCCAGGTGACTACTAATAAGATGGCTGATTGTCTGCTGACCTGCAGACAGGTAAACAGGAGTTTATGAGCAAAAATGTGGTCATTTGTTAAGTTGTTCCATGCAATTTCACAGTTATTGCCTTCTATATTTAACCTACCCCTAAACTTGGCACACAAATTCGGACCTGCCCGCGGACTTTAAACTGCAATTTTCTACCAGTTAGCTGGGCATCTTAGCTTGGCTTTAGAGTTTTTTTGTAACTAGGGACACAATTCTCTCAAAAAACACAGTGGCTTGATCCCCCAGGTGATACACATGAGTCATTTTGACAGGTCAAGCTCATGGACTAAATACATCCGTAACGGACAGACGGACGACGGACAACGGACAGACGGCAGTCGTGCCGTAGACGGTTGTAGCATAGCTGTAGCGCGTAAATAAATCAGGATGCAAGTTGAACTAAAGCGATAGGCTTAAGGTAAAGACAGCCAGCAAATATCTTCAACACGTCACAGGCCTGCAGTAGTCTGGCGAGTCGTCGGCGTAGACGAGATCCTCGTCAGAGTACGCCGCTGCTGCAGGGTGAAGTGTTCTTCCGTCGGCGTTGGAGACGGTGACCTGTACGGCGTCATCAAAGCGCGCCTTCAGTCGACGTCCGACGTCATGCAGAGCGGGCAGTCGACGTACACACGTGCGCAGTGTACACGACCCTGACAGACCGTGACATTTGCACGCCGTTCGTATATACCGTCGTGACGCCTGCGCCGCAAAAGTCACACTTCCACTAGTAAATATATTATTATTTGAAACTGCAAAAAAACAAAATAAGTAAGTGTATACACATGCGTATCATGTCGTTCGAAAGCCAATATGCAACTTCCTATTAGTGATCAATAGCAACCTAAGCTCCATCTCGCGCCGTTTAACGACAATACATCCGTTACAGACAGACGGACAGACAGACGACGACAAACATACCATAAGCGCGATCGCTACATAAGTACGGTCGGCTAAAAATGTAAGTGAAGTAGGAAGCTGCGGCAGTCACAGCAACTGTGGGTGCTCAAAATTTGACTTTTGCCTTCAGATTCGCAAAAAAAGGTTTTCAGCCCTAAGTGGACAGAAATTTTGCGACAAGAAGAACATTTGTCACGGTCCGTCAGGGTCGAACATTTGTGCAACAATTTTTCTACAGCTCAAGATATTCATGGTCATGTGATCATTCGATGGATAGATAGAAAATCCAGTGAAAACGACTGACCAGCCGCCCGGCCTCATGGTTGTGTAGATGTAACATCGTCCGGAAGTCGCTGCTGCTGCTGCTTCTACCACTGCCTCCATTCATCGTTTGTTGCACGTCGATGAACTGTTTCGACTTGGTGTACGCGTATGCCACGTCGTCCGTGCAACCGTCCCACGCCCAGACCCCCGTCGACAAACTGTCCTCACCGCGGAAACGCGTCGGGCTTTCTTCGGAAGAAGACGGGCTTCCAAAAGGCCTGAAAGAATAATTCGAAAAACCTGGATTCTGTAGGTTTTTTGGAAAGCCTTAAAATAACTTTTAAAAAGTCTGAATTTAAAAAAAAAATTTTTTGCGCAGTTATAATAAAATCACTGTTACGCCCTTGCATCGTGCTAAGTATGGCGCGTTAGAAATCGTCGCTGCTATTGTTATTACCACTGTTACAGATCAAGTTTAATTTTATATTATAATCGCAATTAAAACAGCGTGACATAAAGGATATACTTCCTGAGTCCATAAACTTCTGCTTCGTCTTTTGTAGACTATATACTTAAACCTAAATACTTAAAACAGCTTATTAAATTAAAAGAAATGTAAAAACCTAAGAATTGAAAAACCATACAAACCTAATTCCGAAAAAACTTTTCAAAACTTTATTTTAACAAAAATAAAAAGCTTTTAGAAAAAAGTATTTGAAAACTTTTCAAAAATTACAAAACATGAAACCTAAAAACTTTCTTAAAAACCTGGATGTTTTCCAGGCGTGGTTTGCTCCAGGCGGAGGCCGGCGGTGTGGAAAACTGGACCCGGCGTCACAGGAACAGGTCAGAAGACGTCCTTGTGAGCAGGCGTCCACGACCGCTTGCACCGCGCCCGCGCCGACGATAGCGTACAGGAACGACGTCTCGCGTGTATCTACAGTACACAGCACAACACAAATGGAAACAATAAGCAAGCCATACTCGATCCCGCATCGAAGGCTGAGTTGTCCCAAAAAGAACATCATAATTATACGCCATTTTCCATATCACACTGTGTTTTAGGTAACTGATAAGTTAACTTGAAACATGCCCTTAATGACGTAAAGTCAGAGTTAAAATGACGATTAAATACCAAATTAAATTCAATTTAAATTCAACTGTTAATTGCAATACAAGTGAAAAAAAGACTTTTAAAAACTTAAATTTTGCTTTTCGAAGTTCTAAGTTTTATGTAAAAATAAACTACAAACTTTGGGGTTTTGAGTCAATTTCCATCAATTGGTACAGACCCATTTTGATGAGTTTGGCGGCTATTCGGCGCCGCTGCGTGCTGCAGTTCCAGCGTCGGTCTGTGAACTGATAACGACACTCGTCCAACGCCATGGCGACTGAGAGCGACACCTCGCGGACGACCTCCGACTCACTCTCGCACATCTCGTGTTGTATCGCGCCCACCCGACGAGATCTGCGACAGATCGCCTTGACGTCACGTGACAGTCTGCCACCGCGCGCCCTAAACATTCGCGTACACAGTGTATTGCATTCCTACGCGGCTTAATGGTTTTTGTTGGCCATGACAAACAACGACGAACAAACAAACAAATAAATAAATAGCCTTAATAATAGAAAAAAGTTAGATGAAATATCTCCAAGTAGGAATGATGTTCAAAAGCGCAAGTTCATGCATATACGAAATACTATTGTTTTGAGGACTCGGTATCATTACAATTCCCCATCAAATTTTAAGAAAATAATATGGATAACTTTCTATTAATATGGCATTTACTTTTAACAGTGGTACAGAAAATTTCGATTTTTTGTAGCCCTGCTCCGGTTAAAGAAATCTTCTTTTAAGGGTCACTTACAAGATGTCTAGCTGACGTCCGTGACGGTGTCAACCACAATTGGCTCCAAAAAATTTATCAATTTTTCACACATCATTCTAGACAACGGCTGCTACCTTTGGTTTCGTGTTTTGCAAGTTTAGCCTTAGAAGATATCCGAAAAAAGATTGCACAATGTTCTCACAGCAACTTTTTGCTCTTCCGAAGACCGTCCGCTTGGGTGTCTTATCAACAGCCGGACAGCAAACTTTTATTCTTACGCTGCTGCAGCGTGACCACCGAGTGCGGTTTCGAGGGATAACTTACGACCGACATTAAAACGATTCGTGCTGCCCGTTTAAAGCGAAAATCGGCGCCGCAACGCACAGGCAGACTAGTACTGCCTTAAGCCGTGGTTACACGCACCGATTTCCTCGTCCGAGATGTTATCCGAGCTTCTCGAACGAGGAAATCGGACGCGTAGAACGACACGGACAACACGATGTCCTCGTCTAAGATTCTGATGGGCATCTTTTAGCTGACAAGCAGAAAACCTCGGAAATAATAAGCATGATCATTTCGTCCGATTTCCTCGGATCAGGTTTTTAAACCTCAGGAGGCTCGGCGACGTCGGACAACACCTCGGACCAGAAAATCGGTGCGTGTAGCCACGGCTTCACACGTCAAGTGCGTCGCTTCTGCGATAGGCTGACAATTAAGACAAGTTGCCGACTATACGCCTACTGGAACCGCGGCCATTAAAACGAACAGACTTCAGCGCACTCAGCAGTTACCACGGGTCGAACAGACACCGGACTGCAGAACCGAATTGCGCACACCTTCGCGGTCTGCTTTTAAGCGAGTCATCTTAGCCTAGGCTTCAATGCCAACGTCAAGCTGGTAAAACCAAAAAAATCTGTTTTTGATATGCAATTAATTAGCTGTTTAATATTGCCCACTGAAATTACTAGTCGTGTTAAAATAATGATTTTTATTCGCAAACAAAACCGGCTGTGCCGGTGGTCTGGAGTAGACGATCGTATACAGCACACAAAGCACAGTGACTGCATCAGCTGTAATTCCATGAACTCTCAAATTAAGCGGCATTCTGCGTACGAAACCGTCCAGTAACGAACTCGCAGAACCGCTGTAATTAACGAAAACACTCCTGAAGACGTAGATAAGATTAAATATCGGTCTATATTACAACGCAGTGAAATTTTAGTTGTGGCCTGGCTTTCCATAATAAGCGGTTATCAGTTTATCAACTTTTGTGCATTGCAGTAATGTCACTTGGTTTATTTTCATAAAATTATAACGACCGTGCAGATTCGTATTAGCTGCGTAAATAGGCCCTGCATCACCGTTTTAAGCTGGCAAACGAACTGCTCAACTGCAAGTGGCGTGTTCTTGAGTTCTGACAACAAAATCGTTCCACACTGATAGGTCTGCAGACGAGAAACTTCGTGAACCAAAGCCCGCAGTTCTTGTCCTGGGTGTGGCCAAATCACCGAGATGGCGAATGGCATACGACAGGACGATTTGAAATAATTGCCGACACTGCAGCGAACAAGAGGTATTAAGTGGAGCGAATTGATGCGGGCATTCGTAGACCAAAGGACAGGTCTTATAAGTCAACTAACTCGGTATCGCTTTGGTCGACATCGTAAATCGGCGATACCGAATCAGATCTCTAAAGGGGCATACAGAGTGACCTAATTGAACTGCTATTGAACTGACATGGTTTAGTTTCTTGACGAACTGACCAACGCATTACGGTAAGCACCGTATAACGGCGTTGGTGGCATATGTGACTATAGTCACGTACGCGTCAGCCAATGACCAATGAGCTCGCCCTGTTTGCCCATTGGTCAGTTAGTCAAAAATCAAACCGTGTCAGTAGGCAGCTCAGTTCAATTCAGCTCAGTTACGTCGCTCTGTACGCGCCTTAACAGCGGCTGTCTGCACTTGGTCGGACAAATGATGTCGCTGATTGTCGTTCATACAGCTCTACGGCGCTGACGATGGGCATATCAAAATGTTAGCGAATAACAACGCTTACTATGCCTTAACATGCATGGCAAAGGTTCGAAAATTATCCTCTTCCGAAGTCGGGGCGTTAAAAACAGCACAATTCGCAATTATTTAACACAAGTGTATAATGTATATAATTATTCAGTGCCAAAAAACAACAACAACAGAAACGATAGATTTACCGTAGTATTATGGCATTAAGATTTTTTTTCTACTACGTAAATCAAAAACACTTTGCTTACGTAAATGCTCGCTCTCACAGACAGAGAAAAAATGCGACAACGCTGTCGCTAAAACTTCTTTTACAGTACTGCTACTTTAGAAATTGAAAACAAATCAATGTAAAAGTCGTCTCACAACCGAATGCACATTTATTGAATATAATAATTCCAACGTCATACTGACCACCAGAGCGCGAGTATGTCGGTTGGAAAAACCAGGTAGAGAACTATTAGGGTTTTGACGGTCAACGCGTGGCGCATACAGACAGCTGATAGCGGATATATCGCGAATGTTTTCATGGCCGGAGTCGATTTTTTCATCAATTAATTCATCAGTTAACCATCAATAATTTAACCAGGTTATTCAATCGACCGGAAGTTGCGACCAGCTCAGCCACTGCGCATGTCCATGCCGTAACAAATGACGATGTCACTAGTTGTCAGATAAGCAAACTGTCGCACGTTTAACATTTTCAACACTGAATTAGTACACGAATGGGAGGTGTCTTTCTTAGAATGCTTTCTGATCTACCGTATTAAGAAGTTATGCGATCGCACTGTTCGAGTTTTATAGAGTTGTAAACCGATCATCCGACTGTTCTAATGACGCTGATCTATCTTTCTCACAGAAGAAACGGTCCGATGCTGTCAACGTACTAACGATAGTTCTTAGCTCCAGTTCTCTTACTGTGTTATAGCCGTCTGCTTTTCCCCTCTGTATTTTATCTGCCCCGGTGGTTCCTGGTGTTTAGAGAAGGCCGGGTTTATGACCAATCGGTGCCGCTGGTCGGGTCATAAAATCTTACGGGTATGGCCAGCTTTCCCTCGGCTGGAACGGCGCCGCCACATGGGCATAGACGGACGGACACCGACCATAACTAGTCAAGTATCGAACTGGACTCGTACTCAAAAGGTCTTCGTGTTGTTGTTGCTGCTTTTGTTGACGGGAGTTTTTTTTGCAAATAGGCCTAATCATAATTCAAACTGTCTTTAAGCCTACTTATGTTTTTTAAAGTAACTTGTTGCAGAATGCAATAAAGACGTGTTCATAGCGACAGAAATATCATGAAACGAACGAAAATCTATTGGTTGGGTCATTTCATGTCTTTTCAGTTCATGCGCGGTCAGTTCATTTCCTTCGCTTTGAACAAACCCTTAGCACCACTATGCGTGCGAAGGACGATGCTCGTGAGGGGTGGAGGGGGTGCAAGCGGTCTAGCTGTTGCTATAAGACTCATAACTTTTAGGCTGCAGTTCAAATCTTACTGCAGGTCATTTTTGTCATTTGCAAGCCATCTTGAGCAAGTTACTTACCTACTGTGTGTGCTCAGATCAACCCAGCCTCTTATCCTCAGCAGGATGGGAAATGAGTAGTATAGCTTCTGGCCACGGGGCGAAAGCTTAGTGTGGCTGATTGGGCGGTGGTCTGCTAGATGCTCCTAGGGTCCGATTGTTCGCTTGTGCGGGCAATGGATGGCCGCATAGTGCGCCACGGTGACATTACCCGGTAGTTTTCACAAGTATGTCAATCAGCTGCCACTTCCACAATTATAAAGCGCTTCTGGTCATGAGTCTGACTCATGTAAGAAGCGCTACAGCAGGTATTCATCTTTGTTTTTAACTATTTGATTAAACTTTTTAGCAGAGTAAAAAAATTAGTTATCAAAAATAATAAGCTGGCGTGAATATAATATTTCCTATAAAAATTTATACACACAATCAAGAAGAACAAGCGAGGCTGACTGTTTGGAAATCCGGACACAATAAAGAAAGAGCGGAGAAAGGGAACTGGGATCTTGTTTTTTCATTGTCTAATATGACACAATGATCAGGAAAAATACCGATACCGATACCAATGTCCACTTTAAAAATACCGAAAATATCGAATATCGATACTGATCTAAAATACCGACACCAATCCAGCTTGATACTTTTATAGCAATGCTGCTGCTCTAACGCGTTATTATTAGCCAGGTGGATCATCGTCCTAGTAAAAGGCAGATAGACTTTCAGTAAATTTGCCAAATTTAGCGTCAATTTTGTTACATTATAAAATCGGCTTAACACAAAATTAAATTACTACATATTTTTGCTTCTTTGAATTCTAAAACTTTTTACATTTTGGTGGAGTAGACGGCGACACCGAGAAGTTAGTTTTATTTCTTTATTAACGGCTGCGTAGCTTTAAAGTTTAGGCTGCCATCGTGCACGCTTTTGTGTCATTTGTGTCGTATCGATTGTGTTAGGCTATTAGCTAGGATATTTCAATATAGTGCATTTGATAAACGCACCAAATTTGGCACAGAGTTAGACCAATATAATATGAACAAATTCGGATGTGAAGCCATCGGCCAACTGCCCTCTGGCGGCCTTGGCGGCCACGCGTACACCCGAAAGACAACAGAAGTTGAATAAAGTTTGATGTTGAAAGTTTTAGTTAATGTTTATTGAATGCTTTGCATCAAAACACGCCAGATAGTTATTACGTTATATTTTAGGAGATGTTGCTAACATTTAATTAACATAACTGACAATCCCAGCTAGTGATTTGCAGCATTACCAGTTTTAGGAACCGGGTACCAGGTTGCAATTACCCGGGTACCCCACAGTCCTTAGCTCATCGAAGAGTTCCAGGACGCAACTGAGCCGGTAAACCGGTCATAAGACAGAAAGCATCAGCACAAATCATCGAGTGTGCAGACTGCTTTCGTAAAAGACGTACAGTCAATTATCAAATTGATAGAAGACTTCGGGAATCCATTTGAAGTGGATAGTCAAGATTTCTAGTCCTAGTACACGACACCAAGGAGATTGCACCACCTGGAGCTGTAAACGCCCTCCGTCGTGCACATAAAGTGGGACAGGTGTAGTTTGATAACTTCGCCAGAGAACGCCTGGTGGAGAGAACGAAAACCATGGATGATGCCATCCACAGAAACAAGCTCAAAATATTCAGTCAGCCTGCTACAAAACCTCAGGCAAAGGCAAGCAGTCTACTGTGTGGCGTTTTGTCTTGAAAGACCAAGACCCAGACAGAAAAAAAATCTGCCTCGAGGCAGCCTCGAGGCGAGACACTGCCTGAAGGCATCACACTGATTTCATCTCATTCAGTGCTCTCTCTTTCGTTTGTAACATTCAATCTACGTTATGTCAAGTTATGAAAATTGTCACCATGACGACGACTGACAACAATATTGAATATTCTACGTTCCCTAGCAGACAGATGTTTGTAAACAAAATATAGAAATGCACGAATAAATCTTATAGACATTGATTTATTAACCAGTATATATTAATAGGCCTACTATTAGTTATAAGCTGTGCGCAGTCACCGTGTTGTGATGGTTCATAACACATAACGCGGGAATGTTTATTCTGTTGATCGTGTGCGTGGTAGCGACTGTTGTACTGCTCTGTTGGTTAACCAGGGAGTCCTTCTCTCTCTGGAAGTGCGAGAGTTTGTCTGACAAAGCTGTGCTTATCACAGGATGCGATGTCAACGAAATTGCCCGCGAAGTTGCTCTGATGTTGGGCAAAAACGGCGTACCGGTATTTGCTTGTTGCGCCAACGAAGCAAATGCAGACCAGCTGAAGTACGTCATATTTTTTACTCCTCGCGCGCTACGTTCCTAACGTAGCGAAGAGAAGTATATAAGATCAGTGTAATACTGAGGACCGACCGACCGAGATACGACCGACCAACGACCGACCTCTGTTCCTGGAAGAGCCTTACTGGAAGAAATTCAATAACGATGCTAGATAGACGCATGGTCACTATGGACTACCGATAGGAAGTCGACCCCCGTGAGTCGAATGGTCACGTGACCGATGACGTCACGTGACCCCAAAAGGTCAAACTCGTGACCCCATATCTTTGAGGCGCCATATCTTCATAATGGTGCTAGATAGACGCATGGTCACTATGGACAAGATCATACGTCTATCTAGCACCGTTATGGAGGTATGGCGCCTCAAAGATAATGGGGTCACGAGTTTGACCTTTTGGACCTTTTGGGGTCACGTGACGTGATGACGTCAGTTGCACGGTTGATGCTGTCGGCGAGGTGATGTTGTCGGCACCGCTATTTGCGGTGTGAAAAGAAAGGAACTAAAAAGCAGTTAAAAGAATACCAAAGCAAATAATTGCGCGCAAGGAGTACATTAGATTGGTCACAATCTAAAATATTTCTTGTATGTACCAACTTACTTTCTATTTTATGATATTCTCTTTCTTTGCGTTCCGATCAATGCATGTTTTCTTACTTAGCAACTCATCAAAGTGTATGCGTGTAAAGTCGTAACTTGAAACAAGAGTGTGCAGCCGTTGAGGGGCTGCCCGCTATGGGGCCGTCCTTGCAGTTGAGTACGTGCATGCTACCACACGGCGACAGCAAGTGCTGCCATCTCGTGAATCATTTAGACTTGACGACGCTACATGGTGAGCATGCTTTGGTGGTGGTGGATTTTTCGCCAACAACGCAATTAGCCGCCGTGACCTTGACCTTTAACCCTTTGACCTTGAAATTGGTCCACGGGGTGCTCGTGTCCCGGGGACCCTTCCTACCAAGTTTGGTATTCGTAGGCCTTTTCGTTTTCCCTCTAGGTCGAGGCACGTGACAGACAGACAGACGGACGGACAGACGGACGGACAGCATCGATACATAATGGGGCCTCCTTCTAGGAAGGACGACCCTATAATAAATCAGCTATGTTACATATTTACACCATTTTGTGTGTAACAAAACAGCAACTGTTACAGCATTTAAGTGCACTGCTGGCTACATAATCTCTTTTAAGCTAACGTTGTACTTGACTATGCCCACAGACAAGCGTCAACAGAATTTACGTGGCTCTGTCATGTGATTAAGGAGATCAATGATCACGGACTGCGGTAGCGCAGCACAGTTGATGATGATTTCCGGTCTCGATTTATGATCAAAGTGTAGTGCCGATTTCCACCGCAGCGTCGGGTACCGTCCCGATTTCTGCTGTTTCGACCGCTATTAGTGTAGTTGTTGTTAGTGCAGATTTGACTCCTACAGTAAAAAAGAAGAAAAGAACAATTATTGAGTCTTACGTTTAGTCTTAAATGTTCGTAACCAATTGCCCTTTTCTTCGCAATCCCGCCCGTTCCTTCCATCGGCGTCTTACGTTAAAAAGGTCGGGGGCAAGGAAGTTGAAATTTGCAGACTGACCGCTGCAAATTTCAGACAAAGATATTGATGCTTAAAACTTCAATTTTGCAAATTTCCGTTCCCCCCAAATGTTAGAAATGTAAGCATTTTTGAAAGAAAAAGCAAAAGCTGAAGCCCTGTTTTCTAATTAAAGCGGTAGCTGGGCTTCTTGTTAGCGAACGTTATGCATTGGTAAGTCGACATCAGGGTTGGTCATGACATTGTAATGCCACATTCGCATAGGGCCTACAATACTGTAAACAGCACTGTGCTGCCATCCAGTGACGATTAGGCCTACGGATTACCATAAAAACATATTATGCCATCAAACTCGCTTATAAAAACATAATACACTCAAGGCTACAAAGCTATTGAATACTTAAACACTGAGCAATTGTTTCTCGCAAAAAATGTATTAGAAGTAACGGTACAAATCAAAGTTTCTGTTGTTAGAATAAACACCAGCGCTTAACTGCACTGTTCTTTTATAAGTTTTGCTGCACAGATATCGCAATTAGATTCCCAAAGAATCTATCAAGAATGCGTAAGGGGTACATGTTGATGATGTTGATGATGATGATGAAGGACGAATAAACTTTAGCGTGACGTTAAGTCCTAAGACTACAAGGACACGTAACTATAAGCTTAAACAATGAAGTCACGTAATAGTAGTCAGCGCAATAAGACGTTCTTAGTCATGTCTAGACCCGTAAGCGACTCACCAGCGCTTTTCTTGCTCGCTCGTAGGTAAATCTCGCTCGCTTTACTCGCTTAGCTCGCTCAAGTCGATGCTTAAAGTTCTGCAATGTACAACAGGGATTACTTTTTGTCGCACCCTGTATAGGCCTATATTGAGTAGTCCTTTTATAATTTCCTAAATGATTATGATCTTTATTAAATCACATGGAAGTTGATTCCATTCTTGGCTTCCTTTAAATTTAAGTGTGTGATACCCAAGGTAAAAACGATTGAGGTCTCCTTAAACATCAATCGAGAGTTCGAAACTTCAACTGCTGAAATTTACGTTTAATGCTGACAATTTTAGATGCATGTTATCTTTGTCTATTTCCAGCCATTTCGGCGCAATTTACTTCTTAAATGTTCTCCGCAGCTTAAAACGCAAAACTCACTAATAAACCCCTTATTCTGGGTTTCAAGGTTGTTCAAGGTCGCTGATTTTGGTGTCGATTGAAAGGACTTATGGGACTATAATCGATTAATAGTAACCTTGGCCCATCTCGCACAGTTTTTGAGATCCTGAAACTATAGTCAAATTTGTGCAGCTGACAGTGAAGATATGGTGATTCTAGCTTGCACCGTTTTGATAGAGTCGCAGAGTGCGATGAACAGACAGGGAGAGTGACA
>Ga0056128_1003358_pt1 | contig 19586 bp, 8 predicted proteins | sample WorMetLIZISLAND2_FD_71113 | JGI IMG/M metagenome (GOLD analysis project Ga0056128, IMG submission 71113) | Marine gutless worms symbiont microbial communities from Max Planck institute for Marine Microbiology, Germany - Olavius geniculatus... ... | reverse complement strand
CTCTATCTTATACACAGCCAAAGTTATGACCGTTTACAGAATTGCTTAATTTTCCCCATAGGCGCCATTGTAATTTTTTCGATTTTTGCGAATAAATACGTTAAATATTAATTTCAAATTGTTTAACCCCCAAAAGGCACATCCTTGCGCGAGACCGCGTCGTTTGAGCCATTGCACGCAAAAATCCGCCGAAGGGTCTGACCTGTAGGTGAGTTGACTAAAAAAAAGGTATATGGATAGCTATAAAAAATTTTGCGTATATTTCACCTATTTGCCGAGAAGCCCCCCTTGTGCAGATTGACATGAAATTTTGCATGAGGGGTCGTCTCGCCGACGTAATAAACCGTGCCAAATTTTATCTCAATCAGATCAGGGGTTTTGATTCTATGGGGGGGTCGAATTTTTGGCTTTCCCATAAGAAAGAGAAGTCGCCGTTAACACAGGGCTTGAACTACCGTTCAGCCTGTGATAGGGCAAAGTAATATTCTGGCCACTAGCTATTGTCTCACGATGCGTATGAATGAAATTCATTCACTCTATTAGTTTTCGTTTCAAAATCCAACTCTCAGTTGTGATTTTATGAGTGCAATTGGTGCCCTATTTCTATTTGTCCCGTTTCTGAGTTCACTGAAACAACCTCCCTTACAAAAAGACTTCTTCCGGGTAGCCTACTGAAAAAAAACGGCAGAGATTGATTATACAGCACGTACCGTACGCATCATGTTATTTAGCAATACACCACATTCGTTTAACATTTAATCCACATTTACAATGTGAAATATTTTTTCCTATTTTTCGGGCGATGTAGTCTCAGACAAAAACGGCGTTAAAATTGACTGCTTTTGCAGAAAAGTTTTTTGGCATATAGTCCACGTCGTTCGTAGGCCTAGGCCTATATACTTGTAATTTCGTGAACAATTTTTCTACGAATTTGGGTCTCAAAACGTTGCTCCTGCTTTAATACATCCACAAGCTGTGTTCAGTAAAAATACAGAGTTCGGATAGATGGATCGATGCAGTTTCATCTCTCAATCAGCGCCGCTGAAAGAGAATATGATGCATCGCATGTTACAGTATGATACACAGGAGACAGTCAGCCGCAATTGCCTGCAACGCATGTAATAAAAATAGCTTCAGAAAACCTGGACGCCCACAGGGCACAGGTATTTATTTTACCACGACGTTTTAATTCTAATCTTAGTTTCAGTTATAAAGCCTATATATAACGACACTTTCTGTTTCACTCAGAAAAAGCAGCAGAAATTGACCTACATCGCCGCTGTTTGGCATCAGCGGCCAAAAGACATACGCATCGCTCAGCGACATAATTGGTCATAACTAAGTGTCTGTCTAACTGAAGTAATTATTAAAATAACTTTGAGGATGATTGGCACGATTAACAGCCGCTTAAGCTGTTTAAAGTTAATGCCAGTTTGTTTCAGATGAGCTGGAAGTACACGGTGTTTCATAAAAACCCTTTTTTCATAATTCACTCAAATGATGATTAATTTACACAAAATTTGTATCAATTGTAGCTAAAGAAATGCTAATTCAAAATATTGCAACAAAATGTAGCAGTTGATTAAATATTCTTTGCTAGTCTTGACGTAATGCTGACGTTATAATGTGTCACGGTTACAAACTAGATAGTCTCAACTGGTGCTGTCAGTTGCTACCCTGCTTCGATGGTGAGCTTAACCTGGTTCGCAGATGAAAAATGTTTATTGTGTCAGTACAAAGCAACATGGGGACATGAAATCAGGCGTCTTGCGATCCAAAAATGCAACCATTTGCAAACTCGGTGTGCTAGTGCACTGTCTTGCTCGAACGCGTAAAAGTCCAACTATCCCCACAGACACGTAAACGCCATCGCTTTACATGTTTTTGTAATTGTAACTGTAAAACTTCAACAATTTGTCATGAATGAACCAGATTTTTCACCATTGGAGCAAGGTAGCAAGTGACAGCACCAGTTGAGACTATCCAGTTTGTACCCGCGAGACATTATGACGTCAGCATTACGGCAGAACTAGCAAAAAAAATTTAATCAACTGCCATGTTTGGTTGCAATATTTTGAATTAGTATTTCTTCAGCTACAGCTGGTACAAATTTTGTGTAAATTGATCATCATTTGAGTGAATTATGAAACAAACAAAAAGGGTTTTTTTTATAAAACACCGTGTATATCACATTCGTGCACGCTGTTTAAATTGTTCGACGAATTTGCATGCCATTTGGTTTAATGACACATCGTGTTACTTAGGGGGTTCCTGTTTAACATAAAAGAGGAGATTCGAACTTCCAGCGAAAACATACAATTGCGTCTGTTTTACTAAAAAACGATTTATAATTTACCATGTGGCAGCATCGATCACCGATGTCGCTTTTTGCCAAATTACCTTGGTTTATCTTGTTTAACATAGTAGGAAATTCATGCGTGAGTGAGTTGGGTGAAGCCATATACACGTCGTCATGGAATAAATAAGTTGCCTTCCGCCACTCCAAGCGGCCGTATCTTTTAGCGTGTCTTAGACGACGAAAACGTACTTATTAAACCCTAAACTAACTCTAATACTGATCTTAACCCCAACGCTATCCCTAACAGACCTAACTGTGGCGGCCGACACCATTAGATAACGCGAGGAGGGTTGTATGTTCATACCGGTGACGCAGTCGTGTTCGATGTCCAGGTACGACTTGAAGTCCTTGCCGCACGGCTGGGCGATGGCGTCCACCGTGGCGACCAGTAGTGAGCAGTTCTGACGCCAAGCGGCGCTGCTGCACGCGTCCTGGACGTGTGAGGTCACGTCGGCGTAGCAGCCGAGCGCGTGTGCGTACTCGGACGTAATACACCGGCCGGCAGTCAGACGACCGTACAGAGCTCGTCGTATGATGACCACCTGACCAGCTGGACACGACGCGCGGAACGTCTCCGACGTGCAAAACACCTCTAGACCACACACATAGCGCTCGCCCAGTCACTCGTGCACGCCTATCTACACTGACTGTAAAAATCAACTCGCACAGAATATATTGACTGTGCACGGCGACTTCGTCCAAATTTCCTATTGTTAGACAAAAATTTTCCGGAAAAAAATTTGAAATGCTGAAATATATGGATGAGGCAATTGCCCCCTGCTTCGACGCCACTATTGATGCACGTGGTTGAAAAACTGAAGATATTTAACGTCAGTTCTTCTCTTCGCAGACATAATTTTCCCCTCATAGAGAACGAAAGACGACGAAGGCCATGCAGTGACGGCGTTGGGTTGCAGAGATTGCAGTGATGACGCATGCTGTAAGACAGAGATAGCGACGCTCAGTCAGCAAGTCCAGCAGACAATAAGCATGATAACGATGACCGATGCACGACGCCCTTCTAATTGCATCGTCACCCGCAAACAATGACTGCCGCGCTTCTCGTCGCTCGAACTACTTAACACTGTTACAGACCACAGACAGCCACTCAACCAATGCACAGTTCTATATGCATTGTGTCTGCATTAGCCTACTCATTGTTGGTCGTCACGTGTTGCAGGGTAAGCCTTGAAAACATTGTGAATACTCATTATTTCGTAGCGACGACAACAGAATTAAGAGATCATGCTATATTACTATAGTAATCTGAAATATTGTTTCAAGACGATTCATTTGACTTGCTGCTCTGCGTCAATTAGGCTACAGAGTGTTACCGGCGGCTGGACATATGCGTAGAATTACGGTTTAAGTTCATGATATGACTGGTCAACGGTTACATATGCACGACCAAAGTAATAAGCTCGTGATGACGGCAATTACCATTTTCTGACGGCTTGCCATAATTCTGTTATATTTTCTGAAAACAAAATTTTATGCATTTATTCTAACATTATGCCGACATGGGGCCGTGCCCCCAAGATGCTAAGAGTCGCACTAAAACGCGCCTCACACCGGACGCGCATTTTAAAATGCGTCAAATTCAATTTGCGGTCTGGTTTTGAGCCCTACTGGGGAGCTCACGACGCTGTCTCATAACTCACAGGCTGAAATGCCAGACTGATGGTCAGGCGTAATCAAGGTCTGAGCGCATTACAGTGGTGCAGGAGCAATTTAGCACTCAGGTGGGCCAGAAAATGCATCAAATTTGCATTTTTCACTCAAATTTTTAAAAAATCTAAGAGGGGCTACTGCCCCTACGCATGGGCATTATTTCCTTTGCAGACCTTTCCGCAATAGGGAAAAGGCACCCCATATTTTCGGTGCCTGCGGCGCCTTCATTCTTCGCCTTTAGTACTTGACTTGCCCTCACCCTCCAATCCAAATACTGGATTCGCCCGCGGATCGCAGTACAGTTTATGTTCATTTCAGTTCAGATAGCGAGTTTAGTCTGTGAGAGCGATATTACCATGCATCACCATGAATGGCCACGGAGGAATTACCGGTACGAATGACTAGGAGTTGCATTTGCGTCGGCGATCTTTTGCCAGTGCCGCCGGATTATATCGAGATTCAGCAGTGCACCGTGTATGCATTGGCTGTACGTTGATACAGAGACTGAGAGATGGCGAACTATGCAGTCGTCTCTTGCGCGACATGAAACACCGCCAGCCAGTGCCTGCGGTGCAGTATGTATGGTCGCGATCATGTCTCGTCTTCAGCGACAGACCGTCATGGCGGCCTGTCCACACCCTGGCCCGACTGACGCAAAACTAGACCCCAGCGTATCGAATTTCGTAATTGGTCGCTGTTCGCATGTGGACGGGAAGGGTGCGACTCGCGGTCTAGGGCGGCCAGACGGGGCGAGAATCTCGGCGCGAGATCTCGGCGTGCGCAACGACGACGACACGCCAACTTGATTTCCCAGCGGTGCCGCTGACGCCGCCGCCGATCCGTCGTCGTCGTCGTCGTTCTGCAGACTGCAACTCGACGCTATCATCGCCGACCGACCGACCGACCGACCGGACGGAGTCAACGCTCGGACGCGCTTCATCCGCGGCCTGCAGCCAACGGTGACCTTACAACAGCACACACCTCACACCTGCTACTGACAACGACCTCGAGGTTTTGTCTTTGATCGACGCCAGGTTTGCAACGCTGGCTAACAAGTCATACAAATCCATCAATAGGCTATATTGTCTGCCGCAGCCGTTTTGACAAAAACAGCAGCGGCTGCCGAAGCGTCAACAATAAATTAGATGGATGTTGTATTTTAATGAATTTATATGACTTAATGGACCTCGAGATTTTGTCTGCCGGACGCCGGCGATGATAACAAACCGCAGCAGGATGCAATAAGCTGCAGATCGCGGATATTAAGCTGTCTCAGTACTGTTTTACTTTTCCCGCTGTTGTCTTTTTTGATCACCGAGATCATGTGAAACCATGTTGCAAAACAAACTTAGTTTGAGGAACGCGGTGCACACGTTTGCTGAAGGCACGCAGCGCTTATCGGCCGTCGAGAAGCAAAGTTTATGTTTCGTTTATGTTTGTCACTTTTTCCCCAGTACTGACATCCCAGTCACCTAGCATTCAACGTGAGACATATAAGTGAAAATGAGATAGCGATTCCAGCTACAGGCACGACGATTGCGCCATATGTAAGTAATGACGATGACGCCAGCATCAGTGTGCCACACGGTAGGCCTACGTATATAATATGCTATATACGGACACGTGCACAGTGGACACATTTTAAGCTACTTTATTATCATCAATGTTATGCCATCCAGTTAGCCGATACAGATAATGTATGTATTTAAAGCCCATTGATAGATCTAACAAACTGAGTGAAATAACACGTGAAGCTTAAATTATAGGCTAATTCTTCCATAAACTATCAGAATTACGACCAATTCACACCTACGACGACGACGCGACTTGGCTCAACTCAACTGCTCGGCCAGGCTAGCAAACAACGCGTGCTCTGTGCACAGCAGCATGACGTCAAAGTGCTAATAACGTCACTGCATTGTCACCCACAGTCACGACAGTTGAATTGGGTTGAGTTGCGTCGTAGGTGTGAATTGACCATTAGAGGACGAAAGTTTATAAGCAAGCCGATAATTGCAAACGCAGAACCCACTACGCAAAACAATCGCAAAATTCAGCAATAACTTGGCGTGTTTGATGTGTTTTTCTTCTTTTTCTTAACGAACTCCTGTCAGAGCGTTGCCGTACTGATGACTTGGCGGCAAACGTCACTATCCTTGGCCTTCCTACAGGCAGTGCAAACTCCGAAGTTCTGTGGCTAGACGTCTTCATCAACTGTTCTTAGCCAGGTTGTTCTTGGACGCCCGGCCGGTGTTTAATGTGCTTTTGTGTAAATTAGTTTAAAATCAGTTAACTTCTTGATATCTTCATATTTATTTCTGTATCGTTACTACGGTTAAATAAATATTTTCAAAACGTTTTTTGCTATGAGCACAGTGAAAGATAAAAGCTATGAGCGAAAACGTATTCAATGACTATACAGGTCTTCGGCCTGTACAACGAGGTGCGAAAGACCGGCCTTCCGTGGGTATAGCGCATCCAAGTTTTATGAACGCCGAATTAAAAGGCCGAGTAGTACCGGTACCGGACAGTCACTATATTATACTAACCATTCGCCGGTATAGCTTATCGACACCGGCGCCGATACTTTACGGTCAATTTGAGTGGAATGGTGACAACGACGCAGGGTGTTAATGCAGCCTACAAGACGAAGCGTCAATATCTGGTTACGTTGGAATGAGCACGGCGAGAGCGACCCGAAGTCAGTCGTTGAAGCGTGCGGTCGGGTCATTCACGCCAAGCAAACAGGAAGCGGCGACTCTCGTAAAAGACAATCGAACCGCAAGCGAAGGGAGATGAACGGGCCGGGACAGACGACCAGCGCTCGCCGCAGTGTCCTAAACTAGCTAGTCGTGGTCGTTGTGGTCGCTGACGAAGCGACTGGCTGCCTGCAATATATCACCTGACTGACCAAAGCACGACGCTTAAATCCACGAACCACGTCCGATCACTGAATGTCTGAATGAATGAATGTTTCCAGTGAAGTCAGCTACCGTAGCGTCACTAGCAAACGCAATCAACTACACTACAGTAGCACTTATTTTCAGACAGAATAGTTCTTACAGCGCAACCGATTCCGCCTGTTTCTACACATTTTTCCGTAGTAGAGTGGTCTTGTCACATTTGTGCCACTTGCTTAGATTTAGATGCCATTTGGCAGGTACAGTTGCGGGGCCAATAGCACATTGTGTCATATTGGGGTCATTCAAAGGTCAGGAAAAAATTGTGGATGAACCCTCAGCCAAAACACGTAGGCCTACAGATAATTGCAGATTGCAGCAAAACCGTCAGTTCTATGCTGCCACTTGCCGAATACAAACGAACAATTCCTCCCTTTGCCAAATTACTTTGGACTTTATTTTTTTAAAAATTTAACATGTACTCAGCAGCCAACACATGATAACAACAGTACTGTGAGGACAACTCCAGCGTTGAGAAAACTCGGATACAAAATGAATTAAATCAAACTCTCAAATCATACAGACTAGATGAGTTTAAACTCAAACTCAACTCGCCTACTTTGTAGTGAGTTAAATCAAACTCACTAAAATAATGGATTAACTCATAAACTGTTTTTGTTTTTTTTCGGTTATCAATCAATCAAGCGATCAATCAGAAAAGTTATCAAGTCTGTCCTAAGATGATAAAAACTGGTCAGTCACCAAACAATCACTGTTTGGTCACTTCGGTGGTCCACAAAAATATTTCTTTTTTAGTTAGTCAATCAACCAAATTTTGTCGAAAAAATTTCAAACTTATACCGTTTCTAATCACCGTTTATTTTCCCTGATATTTTATGTTTGCTTTCAACAACAAAAATTTTTTAAAGTTTGCATCTAAAAGTTAGTTGTGTTTCAGAGTTTCAATCTGTCAGCTTACGCCGAACAGAGTCTTTCTACTGCAGCATATGATGACACTGTTGTAGGCCCCTATTAGCCCATTACTGCGTCATCATCATCTCTTTAATAAAACAGATTGCCAAAACGCAACCATACATAGCATACATACATGCGTGACTTATTTTGTGATGTATTGTCAAAGCAGGTGTCCTTTTTGGGACGTTATGTAGTAGTAAGTTAAACTGCCGGATATTTGTGCAGCAGCGTTAACGACCAATCTTGATCTGCGAAATGTGAAGACGCTTCTGTATCGGCAATTAACAATATCTGAAAATAACCGGTTCAGTCCAGTTAGACTTTTGTTGGGGCCCAGTTGGCCAGAGATTTGTTGACTTGTTGTGGATGTGTAATTTAAACCATAAACTGCCAACTTGCAGTGAGTTGATTTTAGAAGCCAAGAAAACTCACAACTCACACAAATACTGAATTAAATCAAACTCATAACTCACACGTGTTGGGGTGAGTCAACTCAAACTCACAACTCTCAATAACTGAGTTAACTCGCGAGTTGAAACTCATTTGAGTTAACTCATGCCCAACACTGGACAGCTCGATGGCGAAAATCGTGGCCTTGCCCTTGACCTTGGCCTATAATCATTAGTTTCGAAGTAACTAATCTGAAACACAGTCCATGGATAAAAATATGTCTTTATTTATCGACTGTGGTCCAAAACATTGGAACTATGTTTGTCTGAGCATTTTGTGGTTCATTCGATTTGAATAAGATTAAGCTGGCTTTTGATGCGCAGTAAAAAAATTCCATACTTACTTAACCTCCTTGATTTAGTGGCCTTGGCCTTCAAAATGCTGACCTCGAGCCCATCCACGAATAGCAAGCAGCAGGAGTAAAAAGCGGCACAATAAGCACTTTGACAGACGCGTTAAAATACAATGCTCGTACATTGGCAGGCGGGCCACAGTCACGTCCACACTGGCCTACACATTCATCATTCTTCCACCTCAGCTGCAGCGGCGGCCGAATTAGGCTAGCAGCGGCAAGAAAAATTCTCCCAGCCTCTTCTATGTTTCAGCCAATTGCTTTAGCAACGCTACCTTTAATCAATTCAATCAATAAGTCAACCATTCAGTTCAAAATTTCAGCCACATCCGATGAAAAATGCGAGGACGCCACGCCACAGAAGCGCCATGCCTCCTCCTAGAATTTTAAGCTGTCGGAAAATTGTCGCAAATTTTTTTCTTGTCGAAAATTTTTGTCCAATAACGCAAAATTTAGCACCCAAAACCCCATTTTGGAAAAATTAAAATTTAAATTTAAATTTTGACCATCAACAATCTATTAGCTTATGTTTGAAATTTGCAGCCTGTCTGTCCGAATTTTGCAGTGTCTGCCAGAAAATTGCTTCGCTTACCTTTTTTAACCCACGACGCAGCTGTTAATCAAACGGGTTATAACATTATAAACGCTATAATAAAGTTAATAAATCAACTACCAATTTTTTTGTAACATTTCTTATGATCTTCTAGAGAACATACAAGAAATCTTCCGAGCCAAAGAAAACTGTAAACTAAAGAGCATCATAACATGTTCATGAGGGTTGTGTACCACCATGCACCCCAGGTACCACAGTTAACAAGTTACAAACAACCTGCTGCATTTCGACATAGTCACAAAAATGCAGGTGTTATACATCAGAATGTGTGCAAATAAATTTCACACAAATGCATTTGTCAAAAAAAATCCATCGGAAAACATAGGGTGCGGATGGTTCGGTACCACCACCCCCTTGGTAGTTTGAGGGTTTTTAAACTACTGTGAAATGTATACGCTGATCGGCTGTATAGCTGAAACTGCTATTCGAAAACAAATAGTCAAAGTCTGCATAAGGTGGTTTAACATCTGATCGACCCAACGGAATAAGAGTGATGGACGTGATGAGGCTGCAAAACCGATCAGTCAATATATTGACAGTATATGACGCGCGCACAGGATACACACGCTGAATCGCCATGTCTGGCCGACCGTAAACTCCGCCGCTGATTCCTCCGTGTTCAGCGCTCACTAGACGCAGCAGCGAAAAAACGACGTCGACTTGACGGCCCCAGTGTTACCATGTCTGGCTTCTTCCACTAGATCTAGGGTTTTGAGGGTCGCCCGGATTTCGGGATGGTTTTGGCCAAATGTGCCATAATCTAGTTTTTCGCTACGTGGCATGTTTTCGGCTCTAACTTACCATTGGCATGATTTTATTCAAAAGCTAACCTTTGTGACATTTAAACCATTTGCAATGATATTTATTTGGCATTACTAACACTGATAACAATTCCCCGCTTGTCAGCTTAGCAAATGAGAACTATCTGATAGTAGCCATGCAACTTTCAGTGCACATAACTAAATCGAATTTACAATAGCTCATTGATTCTAACCTACTGATTTGCGGTGGTGACGTCATCTTGTGAAGCAACTTGTAGTTTGATACGATAATTCCCAGAAATTGTGCTCAATGTCCAAAAAGTTAAGTCCACTTTCGTGAATGATGAGTGACGCAAAAAACAGTTTGAACAAAAACAACCGCATTAGTACATATTGGTACTAATATGAAAAAAACCTAATTATATGTGTATGGGTTTTTGTCGAAAAATTTTTTTTTCAAAAATATTTAGCGATAACACTGGAAGTCGTCGTCCAGTTAAGCCGTCCGCGTCTCGGTCGGTGTGTGTGCGTTGTTCGGCGCGCGGCACGTGCTGTCCTTCGGGACGCACGGACGCTGACGCCGACGCACGTGATCGATGTCGACCACGGTCTGCGACTATATCGGCCGCCGCTTAGCTCAGCCTCCTACCCTCAGCGGGAACTGGAGCTACAAGACTGCAACTGACTGCAATGCGAGTGGCCAGGTACATACTGTGCCGGGCCAAGTCAGTCTCCTGTCTCCTGGATTAGCTTCTTGAGAACCGCGGTCTGCGACTATCGGCGGCCGGCCGCGGCGGCGAGCGAGAAGGGATAGCTGCGACCGAGCGAGTCGCCGAGCGAGCGATCGGCTCTCGTCAGCGAGTGTTAGTTTACGGTGCACGTGCCTTGCGCCAATTGAAGCGTTGAGCTCACCGGCCGAGAGACAGTGATAGCGAGGCGACGGGCGACTCCGCGACTGCCGTATACGACCGGTGGTCCCGGCGCTTTCCACGCACGGCAGCGGTGTGCATTAATGCGTGCATTCAGATTAGACAATGAGCGCCAGTCCTCAAACTACGCGGCCAGGCAAGCTCCTCGACGGACGACGACGAGCTCGGACTCCTCGTCGTCAGTCCTCGGGAGTCCGGCGGCCAAAGTCCGACAGCTAACACGCGTCGCTGCAGCTTCGCTCAGTAGCACTCCCTCATAACGCCTCGTACGCTACCCACCTACGTCTCGCTGCAGACGTGTTCTCGATTGTGAATGACGGTTGTTGGCGTATTGCGCTTTTTACTCGTCAGATTACTGTGCTCCTTTGCTCAGCGTCAAGCATACGTGCAGGATAGCGCGGGCTTGGTCGAACACGCGTTCTGATTGCACAACTGATCGAAGTCATTCTTGTAGGCATAAAACAAATATTAGGTTTATGCTTACATTTCAGAAACAAAAAGAATACAATTCGTTCATTCCATTTGCAATTAACAAATATCACTTTACTTGTTTCTTAGTTGTATCAATATAAATACAGTACACATGCACACCACTGTGCCTATAATCACAGTCTCACTCGCAGTTTCGGCGGCGTCACGGGATAAAAAGGTAAAGGCAGACAGTAGCAACTGCCAACGAATGACTGCAAATTTGCCACAAATTTATCTCTTAATTTTCCCCCAAATAAAAATATTTGGCACCAAAATTGTGTATTCTAGACAAAAAAATTTTTAAATAAAAACTTTTTCGCGTAAATAAAATTAGGGGAGGCAACGCCCTCGCCTCCTCTACTACAACACCAGTGACCAGTGTTGACGTTGCTGAGAATAGAAAGTTTTGTGGTAGGCCTACACTGTTGGCGTCCAAGAGGCTCAGCGACTAGACACATTAACGGAATCAAGGGCGCAGGCAGTCAATGGTGGTACACGGCAACGGTTAAAAGCAGTAGTAGCAAAGTAAAACTTTTAAGGATGGCTTCTGAACGAGGTGACTGATGAGAAAGTACGGCATTTCAGACTGGCGGAGCTGCATAACGTAAAGCTCCGTTAAACTTCAACAGCTTTTTAGCACTGCGTTTTACCAAAAAAATCAAAAACATTATTGCCTCAGCGAGCGTTTGGTTACTAATTTACGTTTTCAAAAAAAATCAGACCGATGTTAGGTTTTATCTTTTTGTATTTTGTAAACCACTGATAGTTTTTAACCGATCGTACTTTAGTAACGGTCGAACTGTTGTCATAGTTGTCGTCCGTCCGTCAGTCTGTTTGTCTATCACGGATGTACTGCGGTTAAACGGTGCAACAAAGGGCCTAGGTTGCTATTGATTATTTATAGGAAGTCGCATATTGGCTTTCAAATAAAATGAAAATCGTCGATCTTGGATGACCTTGAAAGTCACACTGACAACCAGTACGGTCGGCTGTCCTAGCGACAGCTGGGCTTCTTGTTGTAAGTGGTTATTGGTTGATTAAGTAAGTAAGTATGTGAATATTTAAAGTGCACAATGTCAGCCAGTGTTAATCCGTTGATTTGGCTGTCACTGACCTCGTATCGCGTTGACGGGCAACAGCGAAGCACACAGCAGCGCAAACAGCGTTGTCGTCACCGCAACAAACGATGACGTCACAAGGTTGTCACATGTCGATGACGTCATGTCGACGTCGACACGAGCCTTGCTGTACAGTCGTTAGCTGAACGGACGCGCATGCGCCGTGACTGCTTGCTTTGCAGTCTGTGGTCGCCAGCCCTCGTATGTCGGTCGGCACTGCGTGCGACGGTCGTAGAAATGACGACGACGACGACCAACTATAGACGACTCGACTACGACTACGACGACGTGCGTTGTGCGACGATCACCAGCCACATCGATCCAGTCCCAGGCCCACTGCACGTCTCCCCTTCACTGTCAGCCCCCGCGCCGCTAGCTAACTGCTGCAGTAAATCGTCATCGGTCGATCGGTTTAGCACGCGGTCTGCGAGTAGCGTGTCGACTTCATGGTCTCTCGATCGCTCTCGTCTGCTGAAAACAAACCTAACCCTGTATTGCTAAATTAAATACTGCATGCATAGATAAAAGCTAATGTCCGAATATTCTATTTGCAGTTTGTCTATTTTAGTTGCACAAATCAGGAAATGCGTGAGGCAACATTTTGCGGACAGAGAATATAAAAATAGTGATATTTTAAGTGTTAGATTTCCTCACATGTTCTCGTTAAGTTATAAATAATTGATATACATAAAGCCCAACTGACGCAGTCAGTGTTTATCAAGGCACTGCCTGTTTGTTAACGAAAAAATGCAGACAGCTAGGCCTAAACAAATTGAAAATAAGCCCAAGTATCGACAAAAATAGTTTCTTTATTTGATATTTTGCGTATTTCAATAAATTCTTATGGTTGTCTGTAACATCAAACGTAGCTTATACTAACATGCTCAGAATATTACGCTAGCTTACTACGTAGACTTTTGTGTTTTTCTACACATTGTCTTTTACGCATTATCTACAAATCGTGGCGGAGAAATGTTTGGAGTATGTCAAAGTCCATATAGGCTAAAATGTCCGACAGTGCTAATCGGTTCCGCGATACGACTGTCACAGCCACCGGTAGCCTACTAATGAGATCTTACATTAGCATTAGAGGCCTAACGGTCGACGGGTTGTAGCCGACATCCTAGTAATGTAATGCACAGACAAAGAAACACGCCGAGTGATTTGTTTTCGCATTTGCTGGCGCACTGCAGCAGAAATAAAAGCTGCCTACTCGCTACAGCGCAGTTTGCGTAACTGGTTTTGCTTTCGCTCCACGAAGAACGTCAGTATTAGATCATCGACTCTGCATAACCTACTCATGCGTGACTTCAATGATAAGCTATACTCTAAGGCATGCATTATCACTTAATATAAGAACAATAAATAATTAAATAATCTACACTGTGTCCGAAAAAAGTAACCCCATAGACATCGTACAATAAAAATGTAAATATGAACAAATGTAAATAAAATTTCGTACGATTGATCCACAATAAATTACTGAAAAGATTATTACGTTTTGTTTAAATTATTATTTTAGAGCGGAGTTATTAATTGTTGAATATCGATAACAAAATATCTACGTTACCAATATGGCGTTACATAAGTAAACCCCGCGGTTAATATACAATTTTATAACTTTAACAAAAAACACCCGATTTTAGCGAAATTATGCGTCAATAATGCGCCATCCATTGGCAATTAAAATGCCAAATTTTATTCAAATCTGCTGAAGCAAACAATAGTTACAGTGGTTTATGTGAGATGACCCCAAAACACTCCAGTTCCAGGTTTTGTGGATTACGTCAGACAAAAAAGATATGAAACTGAAGTGTTTCGGGATGACTTCACAAAATTGTTGTAACTATTGTTTGCTTTGGCAGATTTATTTAAAATTTTGCATTTTGATTGCGAATACATAATGCATTGTTGATACGGAATGTTGCCAGAATCGGGTGTTTTTTGTTGGAGTTACGAAAATGTACATTAACCGCAGGGTTTACTTATGTAACGCCTTATTGGTAACGGTGATATTTTGTTATCAATATTCAACAATTCGCAACATCGCTCAGAAAAAAATATTTTTAAACAAAAGTTTGTGATCTTTTTACTACTTTATTGGAAATTAATCGTTCGAAATCTTATTTAAATTCATTTAAATTTGACATTTTTATTGTACGATGTCTAGGGGTTACTTTTTTCCGGACACAGTGTATATTGCAGAACTGTGCATTGAACTAAAATTCGTATACTGAGCATTTTAATGAACAGTGGAGAAAAAAAACTATTTTTGTCAACCATGGAATGTTATAGCTACGAGCAAACAAAAATTTGGTAGTAATTGTAAAGATCTCTGTTATCGACAGCTTAAAGAAGGTTCTGCAAATGTTTAGACGTCGTTACGTATAAAATGAAACACAAAGCATTTACAGAATGTTTCGCAACTGTGTTGTTGAACGTGTAATTAGCACGGCAAAAGCCAATACGAGTCACGTATGCGACAGCACTGTACGATGTCGGCGCGATGAGTGACTGACAATGCTGCCCATTGCCCATTGTTTTCACGAAGATAACCGGTGCCGGCTCACGCACAAGTTTTTATTGACCGATGATTGATGCTGATCCGGCCCACTGACGCTGGACGGCGACGACGGAAGGAGCGTCGGGTTAATGCAGTGTCGCACTGGGATGAGCCGCTGCCAGCCGAACGACACGCCAAGCAGAAATCATCGCACTGGTACAATAGGCGTACACGTGTAAGGAACGACACGTCGTGGACGTAGCCTAGTGCTGTGCTGACGACCGACTCCCTGACGAATGCATCTGTACGAGCTCAAGCAGCTTCATTAATACCGGTGTCGTGGCAAAAAACAGCTTCCCCTTTAATTTCAGCTTGTCGGAGAATTTTCTTCTTGTCGGAAAACTTTTTTTCCAATAATCCAGACCTCTTAGCTAGATTTTATGGTTCTACTTCTAAGGAAAAGGTGGAGAAAATAAGCGGAAAGAAAGAGAAAGAAAGTAAAGGAAAGCAAGATGAGGAAAAGGAAAGAAAGAAAAAAGCAGGGGAAAAGAGGTAGAAAAAATTTATAGGCTACGCCACTGACGTCAGAAGGTTAAAATGTCGTGTGTCCCAGCGCATCTTCCTGTCGCGTTAACTCTTTTTAATGCGGTGTGAATTATGCTTTCAACCCTCTAACAGACTTCTATAGACTCAGCATTTGGAGTGACCAACATTGCTGAGACAGTAGCTAAGGAAGACAAACGAGAGAAACTTGCGCGTGTTTCTGAGGCGATCTAACGGTCTGACAGTGATCGCTGCAGCTGCATGTGTGCAGTTGCGGCTACTGCCAATAATCGATGAACCGGTTCAGTGTTAACCGGGCGACGAGGTCGAGGATCGAGAGAAATGAGCTCGTTGGCCAGTGTCATGCCGGTGACATCGCTACTGTTCATATCGACCTCGACGGCACTTCTACTCAGCAACGAGATGTGATCGAGACCCGAATGATGCGTGTGCGCGTGCGTGTATATGCGTAGCATCGTCAGTAGGGCCTAATGTCGTAGCAGGGGCCCCAGCGGTAGGGGAGGCAATCAACCACCTTCACCTAATTTTAGCCTGTCGGAATATTTTTTCCAAAAATACAAATTCGGGGCTTACAATCCCGTATTTTAAAAAAGTTAAAAACAACATCAAAATTTCGAGCGCGCATGATTTCCTCTGTTGGAAATTTGCAGCAAATGCAGTCTGTCGGAAAGTCGCAACTTCCTACAGTGCCCGCTCGACAATCGATCGCTGCACTTTACACCCCTAGCATGGAGAAGGGGTAGAAACGCAAGAGTGGAAAACCCGGGAGTTGAAAACATGGACCATAATGTAGGAGTACAGAATGCGGGAGTTATTGAACACATGCAGTATTATGCCGCGTTTTTAACCTCTGCGTTTCGAGTCGACCGTTTCTAGACAAGCATTTTGTCGCCCATTATTATCCAGTTCTGGAATTGTGCACCAGCTCACCAAACAAACCAGCAAGCGCGTGACCAAATTAAACCAAGGCGGGGAAATGTAATAGCTCTAGCGAGTGCTTTAAGACACAGTTTGATGAAAAATCGAGTGCCATTGTCCTTTACGCATTAAGCTTATTTCCCATGAAACTAAGCTGCCCCAACATTCACTGAACGTTAAATATGGACAGGCCAATGGCCGTAGTATACGGAACGACTGGACCGCGATCCACAGTGAATTATTCTGATTTCTTGTCACATCGTCTAGTGACGAACAGCGCTGGTTGAAGGCTGACACCGTTCACTAATGTGTGCACTTAAATCTTTTGCCAGTCGATTCAGCTTCTAGAATAACTCATGCCGCTCCCATATCTGTTAAGAATACTTCCTGCTTTCCTTCACCTCGTCGTATTTGCGACTTGTTTCTCTGGCCGTTTATCACGTGTCATCCCACTTTGCTCCTGTCAGGGCCGTCGTCGCAATTTTTTTTCCGGCAACGCCGCTGCGTGCGAGCGCGAGGGTGTCGACAACGTTGAGAGAGACACGTATTACAGCGACGCAGTGCTAATCGCCGGTCGCAGAGTAGGCCTATTGCTGCCCGTCCGTCGTCCCTTCCATGCACACTCAGATGCATGCGCGGCAACTTAACAGCAATGGATGTCGACGGATTCGCCGGTGTCACATTAACATGTCTCCCCATGAAAAATCCGCCCGAGGAGAGATAATCACGGAACTGATACGTCTCCCTCTTATTAAAATATCGCCGGCCCCATAAAGTCTCCACATTGTAAGACCGCTCCCTAGAAAAATCTCCCCCGGCCGACAATTTACCGGCAAAAATCCGTCCCGCCCGGGGGAGCGATCCTATAATGGGACACCGGCCGGGCATAATCCGGCGTTGATTGGCACCGATGATCGCCCCATGTCAGTATATCTTGCCATCTGTGTGTACTCGCTGCAGTCGGTCACTTACGATGTTTAGCGACGACTCGATTTTCCACGAAACGTTTGCAGTCCAAACGCGACAGCAGATTTTGAGGAGTTTAAGCGGACGATGCGCACATGTGCAGCTATCGCTGTTGTTACGCTAAGTTGTCCGTCTGTTTACTAGCTTGTCCATCTGCCGTTTTGATGAATTTTGACTGCGTTGCTTTAACAGTATTCGCAATTCGGAGCACTAACATCGGCGTTCTAGTAAGGCCCAAGAGTTACATCCAGATATTTAGATCAAATAGGCCTATAGTGAACACTGAAGTCAGAGCGGGGAAACCGCAATAGGCCTATCTCTAAAATTTGTCAAGTTGCTAACCTGCACGCTAAGAGTTTCACACGCACTTTCGACTGACACCAAAGACTCTGTTGAAGAGGTTTTTAAGTGAAGTCAATTTTAGCTCAAAAATGTTCCAAAAGCGTTTGTGTATGTCGTTTGTTGAAATAGAAATGTAACTTTAAACTTCCATTGCGTAGGCCTAGATGCCGCTGGTAAAGTGTCGTTTCCGGCTTCACTCTAAGAGAAAATTTACGCTGCATGTAATCCGACGAGAATACTGACATTACAGATGCACTTCAGTCGAGCTGTTTAGTTTAAGTGTCGCAGACGATCTGAGGTCACGTGCTGAATGTTAACGGCGCGTTTAATTGTCAATTGACCGTAACGGAACGTGCCGGCGGCGGACACGCACGTACCGCTATCACTGATCTTGTCAAGTGACACTGGCGAGTGCGAGTTCAAAGTATGCTCGACGTTCGATCTCGGAAATCGCTTGCCATAAAACGCGAGGGCCGTGGCGACGTGGCGACGGCAGCCGGGCTATAAAGCTCTGAAAACTGGTGACAATACGCGGCGGATGCGGGATCTGAGCGGTTCCCATGGCTGCTGCTGCTGCTGCTGCAGCGGCATGCACGGCTTGCGTCGGTCGGTGCACGGTATCAACGCCCGACCGACCGAGCGACCAATGAATCCAGACGGAACTACTCGTGCGTTCGGCGCAGACGACGATAAAGCGACAATAAATATCGAGACAGCAGCAGCACGCGGCGGGCGGGCGGACGGGCGGCACAAATCGTCCCGGACAGTCATGTACGACAAGCAGCAGTCTGGCCGGAAGCCGAGCAGCTAGCTATAACCAACCGTGCCGCAGCCATCAGCTGACCACTCGCACGCACGCACGCACGCGTTCCGTGAAGCGGTTTCCGATAACCCAAGACTAAAAACTCACTCCTCCTCCACCCCGCACCCGCGCCATCGACCCCCTTCGTTCCCCCGTGCAGCTGAACATCGAAGACTGACGGGGGAGGCACTGGTGGTGCGCTGCCGGTCAGTTATCGGAGCGGCGCAGTAGGACGACGAATGAATAACAGCGGACCGTTTGAACGGCGTACGAAAGCAGCGGGCACAGGATGCGACAGACGACGGTCCAACCGCGTGCCGTACCTCCCTCGGGCGTCATCGACTGCGCGCTGATTGAGCCTTTTAGTGCACAACGATCGACCGACATAAATGAGATACAAACGGACAAACGCACGGACGGACAGACAGCAGTCTCTACTGGTAGATCGACGCTCGGCACGTGCTCTATACTTCTATAGGCCTACTCTATAGTGACGATCACGCGTGTCCAACTGTCTGTCGTGTGAACAGGCTCCACGACCATGGCGTTCATCAGGCTTACAGTGCAAAGAAACGCACAATGCGCAGTCTCGCAGCCAGGCCCGCGACGTGTGGAAGGAGGGGGGCGCCATCGCTCCAAAAATATAATTATCTGCTATATGTTTGACTGATCAGGTTAATTCAGTCGTCAGTTATTTTGCGACGATATGTCACCAAATCTGCCCATTTCTTGAATGAATGTATTCAACATTCTAGCCCGTTCCCCAGACACCGAGACTCTGCGAGAATGTTTCACGGGCCCCTCTGTGGCTCCCGTCGGGCCTGTTAGCAGCTTCCGGTCCCAACACCTGTTCGAGACTCATCCATTACGGTTGCACAGCTCCAGGCGGCAG
>Ga0056128_1003355_pt1 | contig 19595 bp, 11 predicted proteins | sample WorMetLIZISLAND2_FD_71113 | JGI IMG/M metagenome (GOLD analysis project Ga0056128, IMG submission 71113) | Marine gutless worms symbiont microbial communities from Max Planck institute for Marine Microbiology, Germany - Olavius geniculatus... ... | reverse complement strand
AAGCTGAAACACTTTTTGCTTTTGAACGTTCAATGGAAGCTGCAAATTCGCCAATTTTTCTGAGATTTGGAAACGCAGAAAATCACAGATATTTGCGTTGTTTTGGCCAAAAATAGAGTTTAGCAAGCTGCAAAACATCATCACGGATTAATGTGAGTTATAAAAAGGCATTAAACTTCACAATAGGCACAGTAAGCCTACAGTACAATAATAAATGGGCTGTGTCAAGCCCTGTTTGTTGTTGTCAGAATGCTTGATCCGTTGATCGTCGCCGATGTCGTCGCTCGTAAACGGTGCGCCGTGCCTTTGGCGTTTGATATCGTAAAACGTATGCGGTCTGACGCTTTGCCATTGTCGTCTCCACTCGCTAATGACTAAGCTGAGCTCATAGTTACGTTTTGTCTATCCCTTTTTTGACTTCTAGCTGTTCTGTGTGCGAGTGGCGGACTGGCAGCAAATGCTGTACAAGACAGCGGGCGGGCGAGCGTGTCCAAACTGTCTATCTCTCCAGTGAAATAAGACACTTTATTATGATATCATGACACTGGCATACGGAGCTTGGTTCCTGGGATTCTCATATTGATGAGTTCTGCTAACGTCGCACATCTGTGATCTCTGGCACGCTGCGATGCCGCTGCAGCTTGTGTTATCTGAGAATAGAGCGTGTCACAGTCGCCAGAGCAAAGAAACGCATCTTAAGAGCGCTGTCATAGTCGCGTTACATGCAATAATAGGCATATCTCATTTGTATAGACTTATATCTCATTTGCTGTAGCCTATGCAGGTTGTGGGCGGGTTTATCTCAGGTTAAACTCAGATCTGACATTTTGAAATATTAATTAACCACCGCCCATGGCGTGCGCCAGCCAGACGCCGACTGCCTTGCTGTTGGTTTCATATAGTGGCGGGTCACTCACCCATGGACACTAAACCCGGCCGCCGCGAAATATTATAGGCCTATACGGCTTGCAGCTGGTTTTCAAAAGTGTTCGGCGACGCCGGCGTCATATTAGATGCAATCTCACATGGCGATTTTAATCGCATATGGTATCGTTATAAAAAGACCATCAAACATTGTTGAATTTTGCAATGCTTGCTGGATAATGGCAAAAAAACGGACCTTTTCATATAAAGTCGCCTGTAAAAAATTTTCATGGACCTTTTCATATAAAGTCGCCTGTAAAAAATTTTCATGGTTGGGCCAAAGGAGGAAGGCATCACACCGTGCCCCCCACTTAAATACGCCACTGCATGCGCCAAAGACGTCTACCCCCTAAAAGTGATTATTTTACCGCTATTGGCTCGTGCAGCGTGAAAACAGTTGCAGATAGGCACAGACATAGTGACAAACTTTTTAGTGGTGTCAACATCGATGACCTCGAACCCCCAAAGTCTGTCGCGCGTCTTGTGAGCTTTGCTCAAATTACTTTTTGCAACAGGCAGTGTACAGCCGTATACTAGACCTACTAGTATTTTGTGGCCGAATGCGCATTTCTTGGCTCCTGACATTGAAACAACCAGCCTTACATTAATGGACTTGGCTTGTCGTAGTAAATCGGAACATATGGTCCAGGTGGACGATAATTGAAACAGGCAACTTACCGGACTTGTGCCCTTGTGCAGCTGTGTCGCAAGGTGTGTGTCAACGGCAGCCTTTCAGTAGTTCACTCCAGTCATCTGACATTGACTTGCTGAAGAAAGTAACTAAGAAAAAAGCTAGATTGCAGTCATTTTTATCATTTTCATGTAATATAGTCTATAGTTTCATATGAGAGAGGGGATATTTATTTGCCCAACGCATTAACAATAGTGAAACACAACAATACACACTGAAGGCAGACTGCTACAAAAACAGACGCTTATCAACGCTGGCCGCCCATGACACCCCACCCGTATGAATTATAAGATTTGAGAATGTTTTTCTACTCGATCGCCTATGTTAAAAAGTGTAAAAAGCGAAAACGCTTGGCTAATTATCGGTGTAATAATTGGTTTAGAACTAACCAAACTTGTACGACCAAGAAACATCAGACGAGCGAGCAGACATACAACTTCAGATCATGGCAATACCAGAACCGCGCCACCGCGCTATGCACGTCATCCCCCGGCCAAAAGAACTGAACTTTTGTAAAACACAGTGCAGCGTGAATTCTGGACAAACGTAAGAACCATGCCATTCAATTGTTACTACGTTTGCTGGCAAAATCTGAACGATATTCAGGCTTGCGATAGTGTGGGAGGAAATAATAAAATAGCTGTTTAGAGTTGAGCTACCGTGCACAGAACATAATTATTTAGAACTAGATGTAGATCACTAAAAAGCATTCGACGGTCCGACTCTGCAACGTTTTTTGGTATACGGTACTTCTCTTTTCTTGGTCTTCTGCATGTAGTGGCAGGTTTATGACAGACTTTTCGAATATTGTGCGCTGTGTGTCAGATGTAACGTGCAAGAGCTGCAGCAGCTGATACAGTCATTTGTCAGCAAGACATTGGTTGCTGTTAGCTAGAGACAGGATCGCTCGTCGCCGCCGGACACGATGAGGTGCACTACGCGAGCTCTCAGCCTCACGTCTCTCGGCTTCGGTCTGGTCGCCACCGGGGCACTGTCCCTAGCCGTAGCCACCGACTACTGGCTATTCACCATGGAGCCCATCGTCCTCGAATCCGCGGACATGATCATAGAACCGAACGACACGGCGGCGCAGGCTCCGGCTTACGACGGAGAAGAACTGGATGCGTCCGGACCACCGGCCGAGGCTTCGCTACCGATCGACGGCAATTCCATGTTCCCCACTGTCGTCATCAGCATGCATTCCGGACTCTGGCGAATGTGCATGATCCACGATCACGACGGTGAGTGCCTCGCTATCTATTCATGACCAGCTTATTGACTGCAGTAAATGTTTTATTTGGTCGGAAATTCGACGACTGAATCAGCTGCGGAGCTGCTTCTAGTGCTTATATCTCGGGGTATACCCACATGACTGTATATGTACGCATAAGCAATGAGCCTTTACGCGGAGCAGCTGCTACATACTTAACTAATGTCATGAGAATTTTCTGCTGTTTATATAATAGCTGCTCTGTTATATATGGCATATTCTATGGCGTACATGTAGAATACTGCATCAGTACGGTGGCTGTACAGAAACGTTTAATACGTTGGCTGTCAATGATCGGCGCATTATTCGGCTGGCTCACTGTGGGGCTGACTGATTTCTGAAGGCATTATTTGATATCGTCATATTAGCATTATGCAATCGCCAGCATCAGCTTACAACAAACTTATTGCTTCTTAGAATTTGAGTGTTTTCGAAGCATTCAGTAGTAGGCCCTAGTTATATTTTTATAAGTGTACAGAGAAAAAGCCATCTGTATAAATGCCACGCAAAAATGCAAAGGCAACCCGCCACCCGGACAAAAGCCACCAACTTAAGATTAGTTCCGCGAAAAACAAGCCATGTGGCTTTTTATCCGCGTAAATTTTTGTCAAGGATTCGGATTTATTTTGTATTAACACACACGCGCGCGCGTATCATCTAGATCAGACGATCGGTGAAAAGGTAAATCCGAGGAACTAAATCATGCAGTAATGGCGCGAATTGTGGAATTTGCATCTTTTCGCGTCCTGTTTGTTTGACAAATTGAGGCGGGAACGCATGGTCGCCCGTTGCAATCAATGCCAGTCAAGCAGACCTGATTTCTTTAATGACTTCACACCAGCAGATATCTATAGATACCGACAGTACGCTGTATGGAGTGTGGACTGTGTCCACTCGACTATGCGTAATCTTACGGACAGACCACTGAGACCAGTCTAAGGGGTGGGTGATAGCAGGGCGCACTATTTACTGTTTTTACTTTTTCCAGTTTGAGTCTGTTTTAGTGACTGACTGACAGTGGTGACAATGATAAAGCAGTAAATTATCGCAGCCAAAATAGTTGCAATAGATCGTATCTTGGTCAAGTTTTCTTTCTCGCATGATGCTTTTCGGAAGATTTTTAAGTACAGTCGCATGGAATCAGTAAAATTGTTGGAATATTTTTTCTTGTCTAGATATAAAGCACTACTATGACATACGTAAGTGGAAATTTTTGTCATTCTGTGCTGTTACGTGCAAATATCTTAGTAGTGTGTTTTATGTTCAGAATTTCAAGCATGGTTATCTTGTTAACCTTCGAAACTATTATGATTATGATATACTATCTACAAAAAAACTACCAACTGTTCTTTTGCATTTACTGTTTATAGTAACTTTGCTTTAGTTGTACTTGGATGCTTGTGATTGTTTCAACTGTTTAACTTTCATTCTGTTCCTGTCTGTCTTTATTTGTCTTTTGCATTGTCTTTTGTGTTTTGCACTTGTTGCGAAAAAAGCGTTATTATACAACGCGTTGTACCAATAAAGGGGTAGAAGACAGCGTAGTAATATATAGTTATCTAGTCATTATAGGACTCCGGCAGTATCGTGCAAATTAGGTAATTATAGGCCCTATTACCCACCGTGCGACGACATTTATTTTAGCCTTATTACAGAAACCCTCAAAACCGACGAAAGGAATATTTGGGACATTTTTTACATGTCAATACGCATTGACGCCCAGATGCTGTTATATAATGACGAACCGAATAGCACTCTTATAGTAACAGTTAAACTCAGTCGCGAGCGTGCTACTGGTATCTGCACAGTTCCGTTTTTACGCGCGACAGCATGTAATGCTTCGCGCGTCTTAGCCATCGTCGAGGTGTCTATAAGTAAGTAAGTAAGTAAGTAAGGTGTAAATTTATATAGCGCATACTCAAGAAAATCTGTAATGCGCTGAATACATTTTGTTATCAATATTTCGCGAAAAAGTATGTCTTCACCTAACGTTTGAAAGTGTCAAGACTCAGTTCTGGGTCACAAAGACTGTCGGGCAGCGAATTCCAAGTTGACCGGCCGCAACGGCAAAGCGTCGACGACCGAAACTGTTCATTCGATAGCGCGGCACGACTAACTTCCGCTGACTGGCAGACCGCAGATGTTGACGACCAGTGACGTCCGCTGTTAGCGTGCAACTGTCCATCTAGTATGGCGGAGCAGTTGAGGCATCGATACATGAGCACTGCGAGCTTAAATCGTACTCCAGTGATTTTCAACCGGGGTTCCGTGGAACCCAAGGTTTCGCGAGCATCTACCAAGGGTTCCGCAGCTGACCAGCAAAAATGACCTAGCCAGGCCCGTCGAGAGCCACAGCGGGGCCCGGGGAAACATTCTCGCGGGGCCCCCAAAACATTTTTACGGGGAAAATTTTTGAATTTTTCTTTTCAAAATGGTGCATTCTGATGTATTTTTGTATTTCTGAGCGACGGCGGGGCCCCGCAAACGTCGCGGGGCCCGGGGTAGCTTACCCCCTACCCCACCACCTCGACGGACTTGGACCTAGCTTGCGAAATCACGCCAGACAACGTTGTCGACTTTTTGTTTGAAATTGCGTTTCTACGCGTTTTTGCGTAAACTTACTGTGTTGAATCATTTTTGTTGTTAGCAAAATTTTGGCATTTTATTTGCACTTTAGGCCTATATATTATAACGTAAGCTTTTTATGCATGACATTATTTAACTTTAATTTCAAGGCAATATCAAAAATAAAGAAGAAGAAAAGAAGAATGTATTGATTAGAATTATGGTTACGAAATCGTTTGGCCAATTACTTAGTTAATTCATTTCTTTAAAAACTCAGCTAAAGAAAATTAAAAAGACACGTAGGCCTGTTTTTTTTTCGAGGGCGCCCACGTGATAAATTTTCTGGGTTGGTGGCGGGGCTAAGCGGCCATCGACGACCGCCTCGCCCGTCGTGTTTGGTTAAATACAATAACATACTGCTGCCTACTAATACGGTCAAATTTCATATTGGCCATTTTTGTCTGCTTTGTCGTTTTCATGACGGCTCTCCCTCAGTGCCCTGCTAGGGAAATGAGTCCGTAGACACCATATAGCCAGTGTTTGTATTACCGGGGGGTTGGGGCTAACCCCCCATTGTTTTCTCAGCTCCCTTAACACACTGTCAAATTATGTACAGGGGGTCAACTCCAGCTAATTTTTCACAATTCAAACACTGCTTATAGCTTCATCCTTGCATACGTCGCTGGACTCACGGATCAATGCATGGGGTTCCGTGAGTGACCTTCACGTTTGTGTAGGGTTCCGCGGCATCAAAAAGTTGAAAAACACTGTCGTACTCGATTGGCGACATCAAGCCAGTGAAGCTCATTATGCAGTATTTGCGATAAACCGCTGTCGTACTTTCCACTGTTAGTGACGACTCGGGCAGCTGAATTCATCACTCTCTGCAACTTGTCTGTTATGACTCTCGGTGACTCAGCTAGCACAGCATTACAGTAGTCGACGCGAGATGTCGCAAATGCTTGCACGAGGGTTTTAGCCGACCCGGTATCCAACGACTGCCGGACACGACGATTCTGTCTGAGATGAAAGAAGCAGGCAGCACTGATAGGGCTGAGACATGTTTCTCAAAACTCAAATCAGACGATAGAATAACTTCTAGGACACGTACATGTCCACTTGGCTCTATAGCATTTAAGCCCAGCTTGATGGCCGGGCGACGGCTTTCTAGTTTTCCCAGGCTATATTTCGAACCCGGTCACAGGAGTTCTGTTTTCTCTGTATTTTGCTCGAGACGATGTGCTGACATCTATTGATTGATATCTGTGATACAGTACTTGAGTTTTTTAACAGCAGTCGGCGTATCATCGCAACGACAACGCTCGTTTAACTGCGTATCATCGGCGAAGGCGTGATAGTTGACGCCGTGCTCATCAGCCTTCTCTTCGAGATCAGTAGTGTACATGATGAACAACCGCGGGCCGAGTACCGAACCTTGAGGCACAGAGCACGTGACGCGAACGGTATACGACGTGCCACCGTTATAAACGACTCGAAATATTCTGTCAGACAGATACGAGTGAAACCACTTCAACACATAGTCACGCAAGCCTAACTGACGCTTGAGCTTCAGTAGCACGAGATCATGGTCCACGGTGTCGAATGCTGCTGTGAGGTCGAGAAGACGCGAGACGGACATTCTCCCCGGACACGTCACCCCAAACGTTCTCCCCGGATGTTTTCCTTGCCCGGACATTTTCCCCCAAGCCAAAGAACAAAATCACCTACAGCACATCAGAAAATTTTTCACACTAAGCCTGAGCAGAAATTCCTTGCAACGTTTAACGCAACTCAAAGTTTGCGATCGTCGCCGTAGACGAGGCAGACAAGCTGCAGATGCTTCTGGCGTATTTCAACGCAACGTACATCAACGGGGGAGCTCGGCGCGTGCAGAGACCAGCTGCAGCAAGTGACGACGACGACGACGGCGGCGCCTCTGTTCCACGCATCACGTTGCGTCCGCTGCCGCCGCTGTTCCCAATTTTCCAGAGTGACCACAGTCTTATTCACGCCATGGTGACACTGTTTTATCGAACGCTAGAATCAATATAGGGATACGATACGGTGGGTGACGGCTGCAGGCAGCAATGTTGCATTCAGAATTGCAGCCAAACCGCTGCAGATAGAAACGTGATTATTTTTGACTGCCTATATAAAGTCGCTGTCGCCCTATCCAATAGTACCATTGCCGACTCCCTACGACGTACCGTTTAGCCACAATGCATGCGTTACGGACAGACAGACGACAGACAACGACATATCGTACCCCAGAAACAGTGGCAACATGTATTCTGTCGATGACTGAACATCAGTTCGACCTACTTGTACTTATCGAGTTGCTTTATTTCTTCTTGGAAACATCATTCAGAGTTCCTACACTGTAAATAGTTGCAGCATGCCGCAGGCAGCACTTTATCAGCTAGTTGGGTCTATGTAGGCCTATTGTAAAATGCAACGGACGAACGGACGAATGACAGTGTTCAAAGTATGATTGGATTGGATTCCGTGAAGCGAGAAAGAAGAACCCGATAAAGCGCAACACTGGACTTTTATCGACGGAACCAATTTGTCGTGAGCGCGGTTTTATATAGCTCGGGGTGCTGCGATCGGTGTGGCAATGTCTCAACGATTGCTTGATGTCTCGTGCACGCACAGACCGTTAACGACTGGTCAGAGACCGCGACGGTGCAGCGCTGAATAATTGATAGGGCACCTGTCGTATTTTTAGATCGGATCAGGGATCTAGTGCTGACGACACGAGGTGACGTGGCGTGAAGGGCCATGTCAGCAGTGAACAAGTGGCTCCCGACGCAAACAAGCAAACGACGGCCATATTCAGATCAGTGGCGGTAGACTTGAATTCCAGAATGATTTCGTACTTATTTGAAGAACTGCTTCTACTGCATACTCTGAGATTAAAGAAAGAATGCATGCGTGATCTACAGGGTGGGCCAAAAAACGTGGCATTTTGCTTTTGTCCATATCTTCGCCAGTTATTAATCAATTTTTAAAATTCTTTAACCCGCACACACATTAAACAATTTGCAATAACGTGATTATTACATATCCCACCACACCGTAAATGCGTTTCTACACTACCTTGCGAAATATCAATGAAATATGCATACATAACGCTAATAACAAACAAACATTTTGGTAAAATTAAAAAAACACTTTAGACTAACATTGCAGTGAATGGTTTGTATGTCACTAGATTGTGTGGGTCTAACACAGGCCAGTGTCATACAGATCATATATCGCAGTGTTGGTCTGAAGTGTTGTTTCATTTACCGGTACGTTTTTTGTTACTGTCGTTAGCTTTTGCTTACATTTGTATTTTACAAGGTAGTGTAGAAACACATTGGTAGAATGTATAATAATTACATTATTGCAAATTGTCTGCACAGTGTGACAATGAAAGAATTTTGAAAATGGGTCAATAATCGGTGAAGATATTGAAAGTGCCACGTTTTTTATGGCCCACGGTGTAGTTTTGATGATTATCTTTTGTGCGTTCTTATTGTTTTTAAAAATTTCTGACTGCAAGTCTGCACAGATCAGAGTATCGTAACTACTTTCTAGAAAGCAACTTTGATATTTTTTTCTGATTTGAGGTGATTTAACATTTTTTTACATTAACGTTGTCATTTGTTGGCAGAAGAAGGAGTTCCGCCAAAAACTTGCAGTACCATCGGCTATTTCGATCAGCCGTATGAACGGCAAGAAAATGCAGATACCACTATGTCTATATTACGTGAGTTTTAGCTTTTTGTACTATTTTTCTTTTTGTATCAAGACTGGTCGTGATAGGTTTTTCGTGATTTGTGTCTATCATCTTTTAGTTTGAGTTATTTTAATTTCTTCATTTATTTAGTGAGCTAATTAATTTTTAAGGCTAAATATTTATTTGTTAACACTGTATAGGATACTGTCAGTATTCTTTCGTTGCCAGTCAAGCTGTTCGATTCAGCTACAATCATGTTTATGTCATGACGTCATTTTATCATGTCTTTCAATGAAATGGCATTTTACCATTCAGTTTGCATTTCAGATCTGGTATGATGTTTGAAAACAGTACAAACTTTGCTACCTCGATTCAATTTTGTTGTGGATTCATTGGCCTGGCCAACATGCCACCCAACACGTACGCTGTGCAAGTGCAGTTGTTGTACAGCAACTGAACAATTACGTTGCAACTCGTCTTCATCACTGATCACCGTTCGCCAGCCGCACCGACTGACTACCATCGGCGACCGAGCTTTTTCAGTTGCCGCTGCTCGTGTGTAAAACAGTCTGCCTAAACACGTCATCCGTCATCCTATTTCTAGCTGTCTTTCAGTTCCATCTGAAAACTCAAACTCATCTGTTCTACATCTTGTATTCCATTATTTAGATGACTTAATGCAGTGCTTGCGCAGTGATGCTCGTTACTTTGGACAATTCAGTCATTTTTGTTACATACAACTTACTTCCTTATGTACTTGCAGCTTGCTGTGCAGTGTTTGACGACAAATCCGCAACAAATTAGAGCCAGTGGAGTGTGGGATTTAGATGACGCGTTTTTGGCACGTAATTATCTTCAGTGTGACAGACCGACCGACGGATAGACGAACAGACAGAATGGTCAAACAATGCATGCAGTAAAAATCTGCCCTGAGATTTGCTCCAAAGCGTAATCAGGAATGGGATACCCTCACTCGCCGTCATTTTCGCGTTTTAGATGACAGAGCGGCTTGCGCTTTATTTGGCGTGTTGATTGATGTATGGCGGCTTGCAGGCGCCATCCGCAAGTCGTCTCCAGTGATCGTGGGCAGTTTGCTGCTGCTGATGATTGCACTGACATTCAGCATCATCGGATCGACCAAAAATGACTTCAAGATCATCGTTAGTGCCATTATCTACATCTTCTCCGGTCAGTAGCGAAACACGCGCATTGCCACTTTATCCACGCAAGCCTACTATGCATGCACAGTTAAATTAGGGATATGAAATTCAAGTTTGAAAAAGAAAATAGATAAGAACAATTATTGTTCCCCACTCCTCTTTTGGTTGCCTTCCCTTTTCCGTTTTGTCCCGATTCTTTTTCCTCCATGTTTTCAAATCCACTAATAGGGTCTCGGGGAGCGCTGTAACCTCTGCCTTCTATGTATTTTAAGCTTTAAAACTGTGCTTGCTATAAACCATACCACGTCGTTGCTAAGATAGACAAATGTTGAAAATAACGCCAAATTATTGGGAGATAAGAACCGCGAGATAACATATTTTAGCAATCGGAGAAGCGATTTGACGGGTCGTGTGCGGCGCGATTAAAGTCGTGTACAAAGTGACTGAACTGAATATTGAACTGAAATGCATGTTTCTGCGCAGCGCTTCATCATAGCGTTGTTCACGTTTCAGCGCGGCCGACTCGAATTAAGTCATTTCAGCGTGCTGCTTAGAGTCTGTATAATCTCTGCTCAAGTCTTTATACACGAGTGGCGACTCTTTGATGAGTAATTAAGTATCGAAACGCAGCGTTGGCTTGACAGACAGTTCATATAGATCGTCGACTCATGCCTCTACTATTGTTATATTATTTGCACATACGACCAATATTATTATTTCTAGCAGAAATCTACATCAATTATATCCAATTATTTTGTGCATCTTTTTAAGGAAAATACGTGGGCTTGTAACGCTGTCGGGCTAAAATATATCTCACATCTGTATCTTGCTTATGTCAGTTTCCCTCTATACAGGAAACGGTCGCCCTGTAGTCTCTGTTCCGGCCCCTCTATAGAGTCGGCCGCGCTGAAACGTGAAAAACGCTAATATGCAGTGCTGCGGGGAAGGGAAACGTGCTGCGCGCGATCGTGCGATAATCAAATGCCAGTTCAATTGTGTTGTACGGAGTTTTCAGAGCGAACGAACTGGCAGTTCATTTCATTTTAGTCTAGTTCACTTCGTTCGCTCTGTACGCAACTTAACGGACGCACGCATAGACTGACGAAGCCGATGGACGTACATGTAGTCACGTGGGGACAATTATTCGGAGACAAAATGCCTTGGCCGACATCACTCCGTTACAATGACTGTCGACTGCTGTTAACAGAGACTAAAGCCTGTACGGAAGCAGTGTAGCACAGGCAATGCTGAGCTGATAGGAAATGTTAAATAACTAAAATAACCATGAAATTGTGCTGTCAGTCCTTGAGCGGAACTGACAGTGAAACATAGGCTTGTCGCGCTGTAGAAGTAAGATGTGTAAACAATCGACCAGCTGCCTTGTTTGTACAATGTTGAAAAGACACACTATTTTAATAGCGCTTCTAGCCTTTTAATTTGTTGAATTTTTATCGCATTTTATAATTTGTTCACTCTTACAGTGCGCCACTAGACTGCAATTTAATGTGTTAATATTTTATTTGTAATCGAGCCTACCATGCATATATGTAACGTAGTGTAAAGCGCAGCTGGTTTACAAGCTGTTGTGTCTGTGTTAACAGCGCTAAGTCTAGGCATGGGCGTGATACTGTACATCTCGGCAGTCAACGACGAGGTCGCTCATCGCAAGAAGTCTCCCGCAGGTGGCAGCAGCAGCAGCGGAGGCGGCGACGGCGCCGTGCAAGAGTTTAGTTACCGCTACGGCTGGGCGTTCTTCTTCGGCGGCGCCACGTTCGTCTGCGCGATGGCTGCGGCCGTGTCCAACATCTCTCTGTATCTGCAGCGCTACTCGCACTTCGACGACATGCTGCTGATCGTACCGACGGCCGGGGGCAGTGGCACGGGCGGCCCTGGTGCGGCCGAGTCAGATGTCGACGCCGCCGTCGCAGGCATCTACCGGCCAGTACGCTACTCGGACAGTTACGAACCTGACACTCGATACGCCGCCGGCTCGTCGTCGGCTACAGGGACTCCGCGACGCTGGTCCGACGCTAAAGGACGCAGACTTTCGACAGAACGAGCCGAGAGGCGCTTGTACGAGTCCAATCACAGCATCTCAATCCCGCTGTAACTCGTCGCCGCTATGCCGGCATAAACCGTTCTCGACCTTGTTCCACGCCGGCGCTCGTATACTGCGTATCTCTAGGCGTATAACGGCTCGTTCGCTCCACGGGTGTACTTAAGCGGGCGCGTAACAATGTTCCACGAAGTGCAACATCTGCATTCAACACGGTAGTGCAATACGCAAATTAGGTGCAGTGGAAAATGAGTGCATTACCTGACATAATTTTACCCATTTTGCCGTCTTTGTGCCAAAAATTATCAAAGTTGCTGGAAATTAGGCAAAGTTCTGAGAAAAGTAATTTTGCACAATTTTTACGCGTGACAGCAAAATGCTTCGCGTGTCTTAGCCATCGTCTAGGCGTCTGTATGTCCGTCTGTCTGTCACACTCGTGATCTGTATCAAAACGATGTACGCTAGGATCATGAAATTTTTACTGTGGAATGCTTCAAGGACTCTAGTTTTAGTGACAAAATTTCGTGCCCCTGGGTGAGGGGGTTCCCCTCGAACGAGGGCGTCAAAGAGGGGTACCCTCCTTAAAAAGACGTTATTTTGCCGCTATTGGCTTATAATGTGAAAACGGTTGCAGATAGGTTCAGACTTGCTGCATACAAGCACTAGTGACGGGCTTTTTAGATTTGTCAACATCGATGACCTTGAATGACTTTGAACCCACTAAAAAGCGGTTTTTAGTGAATGTTTCGCAATTTTTGGATGCAGCGCACATTTTAACACTGAATTGCGACGAAATGGCTGGAGATAAACCAAGACAACCTGCATATGAATTTTTCAGCACTAAACGTAGATTTCAGCAGTTTAAGTCCCAATTCCCTAGGTTCAAGGAGGCCAGCACAGGCGAGCGTCAAAGACGGCTACCCCCTAAAATGGTTATTTTACCACTATTGGCTCGTGTAGCGTGAAAACAGTGTCAGATAGGTACAGACATGCTGCGCATCATAACAAGCACTGGTGATAGGCGTTTCTAGCTTTATCAACATCGATGACCTTGAACGATCCTGAACCCCCAAAAAGCGGTTTTTAATAATTTTTGTTTTGCAGTTTTGGATGCAGCGCATATTTCAACACTGAATTGTGACGAAATGGCTGGAGATAGACGAAGACAACCTGCAAAAGAAATTTTCGGCATTAAACGTAGATTTCAGCAGTCCAAGTCTCGACCTCCTAGGTTCAAGGAGGCCGGCGCAGGCGGGCGTCAAAGACGACTACCCCGCTAAAAAGTGGTTATTTTATCGCTATGCTCGTGCAGCGCGAAAACGGTTGCAGATAAGCAGAGACATGCTGCTTATCGTAACAAGCAATAGTGACAAGCTTTTTATTGGTGTCAACATCGATGACCTTAAATAACCTTAAACCCCAAAATAGGGGTTTTAATTTTTTTTGCAATTTGTGGCTGCGGCGCAGTTTTCAAGAGTGAATTGCAACAAAAGGGATAGAAATAGATCAAGACAATCTGCGAATAGGAACTGCTAAGGCTGTCGCGCGTCTTATGAGCTTTGCTCAAATTAGTTGTTAGGTCACGGTGTACGTCACGTAAGCTACGACTTTTGCAAATCGAGTGGCTTCGTTCAGGGCGCTTTCTACATTTGTCAAGTAAACCGGATGAACTTTGGCAATGATGATAAGCGTACCATGATTACAGCATCATAGACATTATCCTTATTAGCCTGTTGTTATCATTACCTCTGCCGAAAAAGGCAGAGGTTATACGTGACAGTGTCCGTCCGTTTGTTTGTTTATCTGACTGTCAGCTTGATAACTCAGAATGTTATTAACAGATTTTGACGAATTTGCGTGGGAGATCGGGCATGGCCCATTGGCCGGTTAAGTTAACTGATTAGATTTGTCTTGCGATCCGGAGTTTTTTTACGTTTTCTGGGTCACAATATAGGATTTTTTACTGATGTAAAAAAGGGTGTAAACTGACATTTTGCAATGTGTTTCAACAAGTTGTGGACGGAGTTTTGATGAAATTTTACGGTGAGGTGGCCCAAGAATCAACTGTTCAAATTTTGGTGGCGATCCGATTCAAGATCCGGATCTTTGATTCCCTAGTCCTGGTCAGGATCCTATGCACGTAGAGGCCGTTCGTAAAATGACAGCATTGTTCTCGACAAAGGTTTGTACTGTCCCAGCATTATTTTTTGTTATAAACGCGTTATGGTTATGACTGAATTTGGTGCATCAAGTAAGCCTGGTCAGGTGTCGATCTGGACGGGATGCAGCCCGCTGACTGCCACTGATTGCATGCAGAGTGTGAAATTTATACTTTCCATGTTCTGTAAATAACGTTCTTTTATAGGCTTATCTTTTTATCTGTACATCGAACAACAGCGTTTCACTGTCGTCCAGTATAATGTCAGAACTCTCACATAGTGGGGCAGCTTAAAACCAGATTTGGGATGGATGTGGACGTGCCGGACAAAAGCATCAATTTTTTTACGCGCGAAAGCAGCTACTGCTTTCAGCGCATCTTACCGTCGCAATTCTGTCTGTCTGCCCGTCTGTCCGTTCGTCCGTCACACGGGTGGATCAGTCAAAAACGGTGCAAGCTAGGATTATCAAATCTTCATCATCGGCTGCCTGGAGGACTCTAGTTTCAGGAACCGTAAAGCTTTTACATAAATTCTAAGGGGATCACCCCGAACGAGGGCGCTGAATGAGAGGGGGGTGAAAAAATTGCGATTTTGAGCCAATAAGTCGCTGTATCTCAGTAACGGTGCGAGATAGGGCCTAGGTTACTATTAATCACTAATAGGAAGTCGTACACTGGCTCTCGATTGCCACCGAATTCAATGACCTTGGATGACCTTGAACGCTAAAATAGGGGTTTTTATGCATTTTTGGCAATTTTGGGCTGCAAGACACATTGTTCAAAGATAAATTGCGCCAAAACCAATTGAGATAGACATGGACAAGCTGCACATGAAATTTTCAGCATTAAACGTGGATGTCGACGGTCCAAGTCTCAATTTTCTAGGTTCAAAGTAATCTGCGCGCGAGGGCATCAAAGAGCGGTACCCCCGTAAAAGTCGCGACGAAATGGCTGGAGATAGACTGACAGTTTGCGAACAGAAACTGTTATAGGCTTTCGCGCGTCTCGTGAGCATTAGCCCAAACTTTTTGTTTCTGGTGTTATTTATTTCATAACCTGTTCATTTTTGATAGGAGCCATTGTCGCAAAGAACGGCATGGCGGCCATCTTGAATTTCAAAGGCGGCCATTACGCAAAAACCTACTTTGCTTTCAGTCACGTAGGATCACAATTTTTATGTTTAACCCCACATTTTCAGAGTCAGTGAATGCAATTGTGCCACATAAAATGACACCAGACGGTGTAAATCATATTAGACAAAAAAGCGCAGCTGTCGCTAGGGAAGACAGACGCACTACAGCCTATACAGTTTCTGTTGCAGTACTGACCTTTAAGGTCATCCAAGTCAATGATTTACATCTTATATGAAAGGACTTATGCCACTTTTTATTAGTGATTAATAGTAACCTCACCATTTCCGAGATACGACCACTTATAGCTTGAAACTTTATATTGGAAATTGCTGCTAAACCGCTGCAGATAGAGACATGGTTACTATTGGCAGCCTATAGGAAGTCGCCAGCACCCTATCTGACTGTACTATCGCCGACCCCTTACGACTTACCGTTTAGCCACAATTGAAATACCATACTGCGTTATGGCCCTTCAAGGTTATTTAAGGTCAGTGATTTGCATGTCATTTGAATGCAAATCCGCGACTTCCTATTAATGATAAATAGCAATGTAGACTCTTATCTCGCACCGTTTATCTACAGTACATCCGTGACAGACAGACGACAACCATGCCAAAGACGCCCTACAGCATAGCTGTAGCGTGTCAATAAAAATGACAACAAAATTGATAAAATAAAGTAAAACGAATGTCCTGTACCTATACTGCCAAGATTGTAACATACAAAATCACAGATCTGGCACACTGCTCAACTCACACATTCGTGAACCGCTCGACCGGTGATGGGTCGATGCGCCCTCTAGATATCGTAGCCAGCGACCATGTCTCATGCAGCATCTGCAGTGAGCCCGACGTCGACTTCCAGCTGGTGGATCTGGCGGATCTACATAATGTCGAGAACGATCTGCGGGACTAGGGCGTAGTCTGATATATTCTGTTAAACCTACTTCTTGCATTGGCAGCTGCAGAGTTCAGTGCATTTCCATCGTGCCTTCTTGCAAGCACATCTAGCACCACAGCTATCTGCACTCTTGCAGCCACATTTCACTGCAGGCCTTGACGCAACAGGTATAGTGTGTCTCACTGTACTCACTTGAGCACCATACTCCAGCTTGGTATGCTGCTCGCTTTGAATGCTGCAGCAGCGCATCATGTGTTGGAGGAATCGTCTCCATGGTCTTTCCCTTTTGACAAAATAACTCCTTTCTTGCTTCATTCACACCCTCCAGCTCACTGGCCTTATCATACATCACGACAGTAAATCTTTCCAACAGCGTGAAGTGGTCAGCATCAACAGTTACTTCCGTGAAAGAATGAAGCGCCATGTAAGTGAATGCAAGCGTCACATCTTCGAAGCAGTTCCAAGCCTCCCATGCTGTTTTTTCCTTTGCCGAAAAATGCAGATGTGCTGTCACATCCTGTGAAGCTGTGAAACACAGGAAGGGCCAGAGATTTCTTACTATCCAGGTCATTGTAGGTGGCATTCGTGTAATAATATGTCAGATTTTTGCCTGTGCCAAACGCAACCCATATGCTGATGACTTGGCACAAAGTCATTAGGTGCTGGAACTTGCCAAGGATGAAGACTATCACATCAGTGTCAACGGTGCGAACTAGGCAAGTGGTGCACTCATTCAGAAGCGCATCCTTCAAATGGATCAGTAGCCTGGTGTCCGCTTCCTCGTGGTCACGTGGTGCCATGAAACGACCAGTTCCTGCAAACACTGTTGTGGCACCTGACGTAATAACGTCTTTCCTTTCACGATAGTTCATAGAGGCAACCTTCTGTGAGAGAAATTCAAGTAGTTCTTGTTTATTTGCTGGGTCTCGCAAAAAGTCAGCCCAATTTCCTGGAAGTTTGTTCTTACCTGCAACTTTCGTTCGGACCCCTGTTTCTCGTTTCTCTCTGGTGGATTCTTTAATGCTACTCGGGATCTCACACAACATCGACTCTTTTCGAGTATAGTTCAGTCATGTCATGATGTGTGGTATAAAGACCTCGTCAGCATACTCATCAAAGGTTACGGTGCTGCCGGTTGGAAGTTAATAACTCAGCTGTTTCTAATAAAATTGTAACAAAATTTGGCACAATTACGCCAAATTTATCCACAAATGTTTGAGCTAAATATAATTTCATTACTTCACAATGTGTTTTTTCCTCCTAAACACAGTGTAGAAAAAGTCGAAATTAATAGTTTGCTACCTCGTACTTGGATCTCTATGTCCCAGTGAGGACAAAGCAAGCATCTGGCATTATTCTACAGGGCAAAAATGTATAATTTGATCTTTAAAATGTAAATAAACACAGCAGGTTTTTGCATCCAAGTGGCTTGGATGCCAAGATATTAGGCCCACTACCGGTAAGTTTATGCGTAATGGCGATCTTCAAAATCCCAGATGGCCGTCATTAAATATGCCGTGCTTGGTGAAAGTGGTTCCTGTCAAAAATGGAAATCCTAGGGGATGGGTGACATTAAGAAAAATTTTTATGCTTTTGTCCGGAACGTCCACATCCAGTTGCTAAGCTGTCCCACTAATAGATTAGCAGAGATCGATAGCTGCAGCTAGTCTGTATACGTTACTAACCGTGTGGTAAATTGTTTCGTTAAATTGTGTTGCTATCAGCCATGCACCAATTTGCTTGTCTAGGTTTGCTTCAAAGTTTTTTTTGTAATAGCCAACAGTTGTGCGCACCGACATTTCGATTTTCGATTGCTACATAGGTGCGAAAGCACCCAGAGAAATTTAAAATTTTTGGGCGTGGGTCGCGACGTCGCGCCCAGAAAAACCGGGCTATTGAATATACATTTAATTATGTTTAATGCAATTGACTTAATTGAACATACTACTTTAACAACACTAATACAAACTTTCTTAACTCAGGCAAGCTATAGCCGTTCAGGCCTTTATCATGCCATCAAAAAAGCTAATAACCAGGGTTTGCATGTAAAAATGAAAAGCAATAATTAAAAAAATTGATCGCGCCGCACAGGGTAGGCGATCGATAAGCGATCAATTATGATGGGAGATATATATTATCACTGTAGAACAGTGTAGAGTGTAGATGCTAAGATCAGGGGGTGTCCATCCACCCGTCAGCGCCAAAAAGAAACCGCCCCCAAGTCCCACCAACCTCTTCTTTTTTGCCTGCTCATTTCTTCCCCCTTCCTTTTCTTTTCTTTTCTTTCAACTCATTTCCTTTTTACGCTCGATAGCAGAATGCATCGCGCGTCTTAACCACCGCCTAGGCGTCCGTCTGTCTGTCCGTCTGTTTGTCACACTGGTGATCTGTATCAAAACGGTGCAAGCTAGGATTACGAAATCTTCACTGTGAGCTGCCCCAAGGACTTTAGTTTTTAGTGACAAAATTTCGTGCCCTTGGGTGAAGGGGTTTTCCTCGAACGAGGGGTCAGAGAGAGATACCCCTTAAAAGACGTTATTTTGCCGCTGTTGGCTCTTATAGTGTGAAAACGGTTGCAGACACATGTAGGTACAGACTTGCTGCATATCATAACAAGCACTCGTGACGGGCTTTTTAGATTTGTTGACATCGATGACCTTGAATGACTTTGAACCCACTAAAAGCGGTTTTTAGTGAATTTTTCGCAATTTTTGGATGCAGCGCACATTTTAACACTGAATTGCGACGAAATGGCTGGAGATAGATCAAGACAACCTGCGTATGTCATTTTTAGCATTGAACGTAATAATAATAATAATAACAACTAGAAATTTGGGGCAAAGCTTAACGTGAGTCCGCCCGGCGCCCTAAGTCCGATTGAAGAAGAAATTTTAAGGGGTGAAATTCCCCCGGTAGCAAAGTCACGTGGCCCGCACACAAATGCATTAGCATACGCAAAACGCGCACTATTGACTTAGGGTGGGTAAACATTAGCCGCGTAATCTCTGGTGTTA
>Ga0056128_1003353_pt1 | contig 19600 bp, 11 predicted proteins | sample WorMetLIZISLAND2_FD_71113 | JGI IMG/M metagenome (GOLD analysis project Ga0056128, IMG submission 71113) | Marine gutless worms symbiont microbial communities from Max Planck institute for Marine Microbiology, Germany - Olavius geniculatus... ... | reverse complement strand
ACCCTGCAGGAGTTAAGCCACGCTGCCCTAGATAGGCAGCGGTGGGCAGCGATAGTAAGAATGGCGTCAGACACCAACGGGCATTGAGCCCACGGTTGTCGATGATGATGATGATGAGTAACAACCGAAAGGAAATGGGACATACAAATAGGTTGTTCTATCACGACAGCAAAGAAGTGAAAGCGTATTGCTCTGAGTGAGTAATGCTTTATGAAGCTGAGGTGCTTGCTACTATAGGATGGGCCAAAAAATGTGCCACTTTACGTTTGTCCATATCTTCGCCAATTATTGACCAATTTTCAAAATTCTTTCACTGGCACACTCTGCAGACAATTTGCAATAATGTGATTGTTATAGATCCCACCATACTGTAAATGCGTCTCTACACTACCTTGTGAAATATCAACGAAATATGCATACATCACAATAATAACAAAAATTTTGGTAAAATTGAAAAAAAAAACACTTCAGATTAACATTGCAGTGAATGATGACATTAGACTGTGTGGGTATAACACAGTGTAGTGTCGTATGAACCATCTATCGCAATGTTGGTCTGAAGCGTTTTTTTCATTTACCTAAATTTTTGTTATTATCGTTAGTTTTTGCTTACATTTATGTTTAACAAGGTAGTGTAGAAACACATTTAGCATGTGGTGGGATATATAATAATCACATTATTGCAAATTGTCTGCAGAGTGTGCCAGTGAAAGAATTTTGAAACTGGTCAATAATTCGCAAAGATATGGACAAAAGTAAAGTGGCACGTTTTTATGGCCCATGGTGTAGTTTCACTACCGACCTGTAAAAGTGTGAGCAAATCAGCAGAACTTTGCATTGCTTAATTACACATAACAGGCCATTTCATTTTGCAGACAGTGATAACAAAAACAGAGCAACTGTGGCGAAACACCCCGGAATACAACATCTAACAAGGCTAATCAATAATGCCCAGTTCAGTCTCCCTATTCTACATTTAAGATGTCTGGCAATAACGGCTCCCCAGCGCAGTGACAATTGCCACTGAATCTCCAAACTCAGCATACCATGCTAAATCATGCCAATATATTAGTGGGAGCTCTGTAATCTGATTTCATCTGCTCCAATGACAATAGAACTCTTAACATGACAGCTAGCAACGAGAGATTCAAGGTGTTTGGACATCAATAACTTAACATCAATCGGCAGAACTAACTACAAAATAATAACTTATCACAAAAGCTACTATGGCTGACATTGCTTTTACTATTAGCACTGCTGTTAACTACGACAGACGAGACTCGAAATAGTAACTTGTACACTTGCAGTATATAAGCTAGGCTGTATAAAGTATATCATTTTTATTTTTTCAGGACTTATGTAATCTGCGACTGGTCCAGTCACGCAGGCCGAGCACTTCGACTTATCTGATATTTGATTCAAAATTTAAAACTTTCAAGATACCAACCACAGTTGTGGATGGTGGTTAAACCAAAAAAGATTGCATTAAAGACAAAAAAACATCCATGGCTACATTGTGCAGACCTCTGTAAATGTGCACTGCAGCCTGCCCATGATGCAATACCAAAACACCGTAACAAGTAACGACTAACGACTCGAAACGCTGCACATATTGATGGAAAGTGCACGACAAAATGAAAGATTCCACTCAGCAGTAGTTTATCACATTAAAGCCCAGCCACCGATATAAAATGCACATGTCATTACAATCGTCTGTTAACAGAAAAACTCCACGTCCACATTACAACCTCGGCAGCTAAGCTCAAGCAGTACAAAAACTTTGGAGAGTGCCGTCAACGTCAGCAGCGAAACATCCCGTACATCTACCATATCACATTTGCAAGACAGACACTGCTAACAAACTAACTTTAATCTCAACGACAGGATTATCTAAATCAGAGAAAATTCACAACGATCGACTACGCGTCTATTTGCAACGTACAGCGGTGTCTAACATTAATCCCAAACTGCTCAAGCACCAACTCCAAATAGATCATATGACACACACCAAGCATAGTACAGATCAGATCACCCGAAACTGCTGGAGCTATTGATTATCACGATGCAGAAAACTAATACTGAAAATGCAGCAAAACAACACATTGCCATAAACAGCACATGCCACCTCAAAGCCAGACTGGGACAGCAAAAAAAAGCCGAAATCAAATGGCAACAATTTCTCAGCATTCTTCTCTGCATCCGGTGCGACAACCAAGACATTAAAACTTACAGGACATCGAGTCCCGAGGTCGATGCTAAACCAATACGAGCTGTCACGAAAAAGTTGGAATGGACTAATGTAAACTATATACACATAAAACAGCAAAACCATTTCACGTACCGCATCATTCACTTGCATACGGTATCAACGTTCTACAAAACAAAAATAATAAATCCAAGGATGCCACAGACAACGAAAAAACAGAAACTAGTCTGCACGACAGAAACAGAAGATGACTACCATACCATAAAGAGTAGCAACCACCAGCATCACATATCAGCAGCAGCAGTACAGTAGAGATGCTATAAACAGCCAATCTCATACGGACAGATATGTGCATATTCATGCAATGGACAGCAGTTGAACAGCAGCAGTGGAAAACAGACGGACGGACATGTGGATATGAAACGTGACAACCCAGGACGGACTGACGAGCGGGCAGTCGATCACCAGCAGTCAACGATGTGGCAAATGGTCCGGTTTGGAGGCGGGCAAGCAGTCGCTGTCAGGGCGTCGTCGAGGAGTCGTTGACGCCGAGCCCAGCGAAGCCACTGCTGACTGTTTGCATAACCCTCCTCACCGTCGAGTGACACATGGACAGACGGAGGCAGAGACTCGATCGACGGCACCACACTGGATACAGACGACGGCATTTCTGAAACCTTCGACTGCAACACAGTTCAACACAACACAATCTGCATACAAATGTCTATTAATAGGAAGTACCTCATGGACATTATTTCATTACACCACTGCTACAATTTTACATGAACCACATCTCTCTCCACGCACACACACAGCTTATTAAGGTGCTGTGTAACGTCTCGGACCTCCGACAATTTTTAAGCACCCTGGCATATCTGTTTTTCTTGCTGTTGTGTGACAAGTGTGTAGCACTGCAAGGCAAAACATGATGTAGATGAGATAGGCAAATGCTGCAAAGAGATAAGAAATATTGACAAGTGTGAATAATCTAAAACACATCACAGCTTCACACTATTAAAAGGTTTTTTTTTTGTAGTACCATATCGATTAAATGTGCTATAACACACGATACAATCATCTTTAGAAATCATTCTCCCAGACAACAAGAGTGAACAATAATAATTCCCTCACCTGAAGACACACAAGTTCATCCCATACTCCACCGGTCACAATTTTCACACAGTGTAACAGAAGCAATGCAATTCACCAAAAAAAGTGGGTTTAAATGACATCCAGCGTATCAGACTCACTTTAACATTGGTCTGTCCTGTTTCAGCAGATGACGATATGAAGTCAGTAGCAGTAGCTGTCATCACGTGCTCGGTCACATCAGCAGTACTCACAATAGTAACGGACGGCTCGATACTTGTCAGTCTTTTAGCCAGATCGGCATAGCGTTCAAGCAGCATTAGTTCACTGTAAGACGGCGGTGTCAGCAGCAATGGAGGCGGCTGATCGGTGTATAAAAAACAACGTTCACAACAGCAGACGGGTTCCTCCGACCCGGACCAACATCGACAGAGTTCACTGCGTTCATCCAGCACCTCACGAACACCACCACCGCGATGTCGACCAGTCGGACACGCCCGTGAACCTGGTCTCTTTGAGCCCTGCGACGTCAAGCATCGACTATTCACAGAACATGAACGTTCTCTGGTGGCTGCGTTTTGGCGGCTGCGACATGATGCGGCAGCGCAGTCAGAGTAAGAACGGCCGCGATATTGCAAAGTACATGTGCCACCACTCCGATCAGCTGAAACATTCTCTGTCAAGCTATGACCTTCAGCAGTAGCTTCGTCATCCCCCGTCAACCACCGCTTCAGCTGGCCCGCAACCATTTTTGCTGCAGATGACACTGCAGTCATAACGCAAGCAAGGCACTGTTCTTTGTGGATAAATCATGAACCGGATAAGCAGCCACGTCCTACAAACAATAATGACAAATAGATCACCTGCCAACTCCGCTCAGCTAGGCTTGCTAGGAATCTGAAAAAATGAGGCCAGGTCTAAAGCACAGTCTAACCAACAGTTTTGGCAGTTTACTTGGATAGAACAGTAAGATCAGCATGAAAATTATGCCAGGGACCATAGGTTTGTTTTCTTTTCTTTTCTTGCCTATCTACATATAATTCAGCTGGTGCAGTACTTGTTATTACAAGAATACCAGACACTGGTACCAAAAATTGTCTGAATCATATAACAATGTAAACTGCCGATACTGAAACACACGACTGCAGGAGTAGCATATACTATTCTTTTGAAAAAAGACAGTTCCCGGGTAGTGGTTACAATTAAAAGTGCCTACTAGATATCTGACAGCATTCCTTTCGGTCGCTACTTTTGTCAAGCAGTCTCAGCCTATCCTGAAAGTAACAGTAGAAAAGCTGTGAAAATACTTTTTTTGAAACCGTACTGTTAAATACGACGCTAACACGACTAATTTCAGTCTAATACGTACGCAGAAAGCGCACTTTACTTGCATTGTCATCCAGACCAAAGCAGACAGAAACTGGGCCTCGAGCCAGCCAGACCGACGCACGACGCGACCTTGACTACGCCAGTCCGATCGGCTAAACAACCTGTTTCTATGCTAAAACTAGTCAGAAAATATGTGTCGATATACAACAATAATGACGCTGGAATCTCACCTTCAAAAGTTTACTCGGGCGTCGAATCGGCGGCATGATAATCGAAAACGGACCACGCACATTTCACGGCATCTTCGGACGATGGCGACGAGTGACCCATATACGTGACCGCGAAAACAAGGTCAAGTCGGTATTTCGGTCAACTTGTCTGATTGACTAGGAAGTCTAGCTCCCAGAGAAATGACTTCAGATTCGGAAACTTGTCGAGTAAAGACACGCCGCGGCCCGAGTCAGCTTAGGTACCGCTGTTGCGGAGACGGCACTTTCAAGAACATTGACCTCAGCGTATTGCGCGATGTGCAATAAAATACAATAAAACTGCAACAAAGCAACTAGGTTCACAACTCCACGTACAGAGCAGAACGTGACGCTACAAACTTGCAGAGAATTCGCATTTTGTTTGCACAAATATCAAGTTTGGCATGTGTTTAGTCAGTATGTAGTCAGAAATGTGAATTTGAGGGGGGGGGCTCGATCGCCTTCATTCCCCTCCCTTTTCCTTTCGTCTACTCATCCTTCTTTGCCTTTTTTCTATTCCTTTCCCTTTCGTCTCCCCTTAGAAGTAAAACTCCTAAAATCCACGCGGAGGTTTGGCTGAACCCCCGACGATATCAAATTTGGTGCACTGCAGCTTAAAAATACCATATCTGGGTGGCAATAATTTTAATTATTTTTTTTTCTCAGAATCAACAGACCAAATTGGCACATTTGGTGCAGTTTAAACGTGTGCTTATTTTTTGTTGGCAACGACACTTATATTGTTGCAACCTGCAACAGTGAAAAACGTCTAAGATATTTTTGCCAAAGTTGTCGTGAAAATAACAACGGACATCAGCTTTTTTGGATCCCCGTAGGAGCTTACTCCAATTCATTCATTCATGTATTCTATAATTCCTATTCTACTCTTAGGCAATAAAAGTTCTTCACTGTATCTTGCACGTGGGCTTACAGCTAGGCTACAATTCAAACTTGTTCACCAATTAGAATGACTCCTTTCACTTTTGTATTCATAATAAAAATCCTGATTCACCAGGCATAGTCTCATCCTAAATTTTTTTTCCTTATTTAGCCTTTTATATATCCTTTTATTTATCTTTATTTCTGTCATCAACACTCACCACCTATCAATGATTAACAGTGAAGACACCTGGTAAAGCACATATCAAATTTTTTGGGTGGTCTGATATTCCAGCTACACATATTCCACAATTCAATATGCTAGATCCAATCAGCATCATTTCCAGATTTTTATAAATTTAAGCACTTAAAACTACACTTCTCAATCACCAAGCCCACATCCAAATTACAGATTTATCATTATCACAAAAAATTCAAAAAATTCAACTATAACTCATACTTTAGCATACAATACCAAATTACAAATTACAATATCAACCCAAGAGTGTTTTTTTAATTCACACAGAAGAAACAATATGAAAGAAAGACAATGTTTAATAGCATTACAACACAAGTGAGACTTAAGCCATCAGCACTGTAGCAAATTCCCACGTTTTCCAGCACAGCCTGAGTACGTCTTGCTGGACACAGCATAGCGAACGCTGTCAATTACTTCTAAATGGATATCGGTGACTTGCAGATCTTGCACAAAGCTGGAAAACCAAAACCTAGTGCCAAATTTCATGTTTCCAAATTTGAAAAATGACAAAAGCAGATATTCGCTGTGAGGGATACGACACAGGGTGTTATATACAAAACTCGTGCAGGATTTGACTGTGACACGAATCACGACCGACTGGCGGGCCGCACTTGTACAGCGTGATAAGATCTAATATACAACGTCCCGGTGTCAGATGTTTCAACCTCCCACCATGGTTCATAAAATCACACAGCAGCTGTTGGTCTTTCTTGCCTGAAACAGTTGCAAACACAACGCGTGAAATAAGAGACCACACACCTAGCTACAGTTTTCTGCTGTCCATTTAATCAGCTTACGAGATAGCATCGTAAAACTCATAATCCAAACATTTAGTCTTCAGTATGGACCTGCCTTTCCCGGGTCCCGGGATAATCTGAAACAAAAAGGAATTGACAAAGAGTGCCAGTTGCGTGCTGGCATCCGCATCGGTACATGGAACGTCCGAACCATGTCCACCATCAGCAAGGAAGCAATGGCGGAATGCGAAATGGCACGCTTGGGCTTCAGTTGTCTCGGTTTGTCGGAGGTACGCTGGACGGGAAAAGGTCACTACGGCACAGAGCGGGGAAGCCTGGTGATATACTCAGGCAGTGAGAGAAAAAGAGAAGTGGGCGTCGCAATGATGCTCGACAAACGAAGTGCAGGTGCACTGTTGGGTTACAACCCGATATCTAATCGGGTGATGACGGTGCGATTAGCAGCAAAGCCGTGGAACCTGACTCTAATCCAAGTGTACGTCCGACGAACCAGGCCGCTGTCGCTGAAAAGGACAGGTTTTACACGAGCTTACAGCAAGTGTTTAGCCAGGTCCCCAAGCAGGACGTGGTCATTCTGAGTGGTGATTTCAATGCAAAGATCGGAGAAAGGCCACCGATCGGCGAATTTGCGCTAGGAGTCAGAAATGACAACGGAGAAAGACTAGTGCAGTTCGCGGAAATGAACGGGCTCGTCGCAGCCAACGCGATGAGAAGGCAGCACCCACGCCACCAGTACACCTGGTGCGCGCCCGATGGAAAATGTCGCAACCAGATTGACTACATCTTGCTGTCCAAGCGATGGCTGTCGAGCGTGGGCAAGTGCAAAACTTGCCCAGGGGCGGACGCTGACACGGACCATGTGGTGGTGAGAATGGAGTTTAAGCTGAAACTTCACAAGTTACCAAAGAAGAAGTCTACCCCACGGTACGACTTCTCGGAGAAAGAGAGGTTCCAGCTCGAACTCCAGAATCGCTACCAGCTCCTGGACATACCAGGAGCAGCAGATCCGGAAAATGTAACGGAAGCTGAAAAGAGCGAGCAAGAACCAAGCGCTCAAACAGAGTGGTTGAGACTCAAGGGTGCACTGACGCAGGCAGCGGCGAAAACCTTGAGAAAGCAAACACGGACCAAGAAGCAGGAGTGGATTAAGCCAGAGACGTTTGCGTTGATCGAAGAGAAACGCAGATGCCCTCGGCAAGATCCACGGAAACGGCAGGTGCGATCACGCCTGCGTAGTGATCGTCACGACTATCTAATAAACATCTGCCAAGAAACTGAAGATCACGAAAGGATGAATAGGTCGAAAGACCTATACGAAACGGTAAACAGATTCACAAAGAAAATCTGTCCGAAAGTGAGCGTGATAACTGACAAAGAGGGGACCACCCTCACAGAGAAAGAAGACGTTCTCGACCGTTGGCGCGAGTACTGCGAAACCCTGTTCTCGGATACTGACAACGTACAATACGAGGGAGGGCCGGGGCAGGAAGAACCGGCCCCCCTGATAGAGGAAGTGGAGAGGGCATTCAAGTCCATGAGGGGCGGAAAAGCTGCTGGACCAGACGAAATACCTGTTGAGCTGTTAAAACTCGGAGATTATACAGTGGTTAAAGCGTTGCACAGAATCATTCTGTGCGTGTGGAAGACAGGAAAGTGGCCGGAGGATTGGACGCAGTCCACCTTTGTTCCGTTGTACAAAAAGGGAGATCCAACGGTCTGTGCAAACTACCGTACGATATCCCTGGTGTCCCACGCGAGCAAGGTACTGCTGAAGATCCTCCTGGAAAGAATCAAACTGCACACGGAGTTTGAAGTGGCCGAGGAGCAAGCAGGCTTCAGGCCGAAGAGGGGTACCCACAACCATTTGTGTAACCTACGTATCCTCACCGAAAGTGCCAGAGCACGTCGCCAGCCGTTGTATCTGTGCTTCGTGGATTTCGAGAAAGCCTTTGACCGGGTAAACCACGGAAAACTGTAAAAAGTAATGCGAGATATGGGGTTCGCGGAACATATAATTAATCTCATGCAGTCGTTATATGCGTCACAGCAGTCGAACGTCCGGGTATGCGAAGACACGAGCGAGTGGTTCAAGGTGAGAAGAGGGGTGAGGCAGAGGTGTATACTCTCGCCTTACCTCTTCATCCTCATGGGCGAATTGTTAATGCGATGCGCACAGGAAGGTTACCGTGGCGGTTTCAAAATCGGCGGGCGGCTGGTCACGAACCTCCGTTACGCCGACGACATTGTGCTGGTTGCAAGTTCGGAGGAAGAATTGCAAAATCTAATAAACCGCGTGAACCTGGTGGCGAACGATCTTGACATGCGGATCAATACGAAGAAAACGGAAGTGATGAAAATCTGCGATGACCTGTCCCCAATAAGAGTAACAGTTGCAGGATACCCGTTGTCTGAAACCAAATCGTTCAAATACTTTGGCGCGATGTTCAACGCGGAGGCGCTGTGTGACGAGGAGGTCAAAACCAGGTTAGCCAGAGCGAGAGGGAGAATGGGCAAACTAGTTCCACTGTGGCGGTCCAGCACCGTCAGTAACAAGCTGAAGGCTCGGCTTATAAAAACCCTGGTGTGGCCAATCGCCACTTACGGCTCCGAAGCTTGGACGTTGAACAAGGAGTTACGTGGCAACCTAGAGGCGTTCGAGATGCAGTGTTACCGAAAGGCGATGCGCATCCCGTACACGGCTCATATCACGAACGAGGAGGTCCTGGCACGTGTGGGGCAAGAGAGGGGATTGCTGGGGCAGGCCATCAAGCAGAAATTTCGTTACTTCGGGCACGTGATTAGGCATAACTGTCTAGAGAAGGACATCATGCTCGGCACAGTGCCGGGCATGAGGCGTCAAGGTGGTCAAAGGCGTCAGTGGCTGGATGACATAACGCAATTGTCCGGTAAAAGGCTGGTGGACATCGTCCGCCTAGCGGAGAATCGTGGTCAGTATCGACGTTTCGTATTTGAGGCCGCCCACGCCCGATCTCCGGGTATGGTAAACTTCCAATGGACCAAATAATAGCCTTGTATCACTGCATGGCAGTTTGAAGTTCTGTGACAAAAACTTTTTTTCTCGATCATCTATTCATGGACTGCTAGTAAAATTTTTTTTTAAAAAACCACAGCACACAGGAATAAAGGTACATACTGTTGTAACAGTGTTTGTTTAGCAGGAAACATACCTAACCAAAAAAAATAAAGTCCAACAGTGACCCTCTACTCTATCCACAAAGCCCATAGATCAGTGCTGATATGAAACCAGCTTACACTATGAGATACTGGGCTAGTGCATTGCACAATAGTGATTGCAATCCCGAGGCTGAATTCTCAATCCCAGGATTCGGGATCGAGAAATTCGTAATCCTGGGATCCCGTTTCGGGATCAGGCTATTAGATTGGTCATCATTTTGGTATCTCCAATTGACTTATTTCACGCATAAGATGTTGTGTGGGACCCTACGGAAGGTATGTCCAAACCGTACAGAGTGACGATCACTGTCAATATAAAAATTACAGTACACAGAACGGAGTAGTACTCTGGCGCTCATAAAATATTTTATTCATCAAATGGCTAAAATTCTTATCTATATCATTTGACATGCAAAAAAGTACAATTTTAGTGAATTTTTGTAATCCCGAAATCCCGAGATTGGGACGCCAGCAATCGCGGGATTTGGGATTAGCGAAAACGGCCGGGATCCCGGGGGATTGCAATCCATATTGCACGGTGCACGACTCTTTATGCCGCAACTTTTGCCACAATTCAGTACTCACTGCATCTACCTAGTACCCACACAGGGATGGCCAGGCTGAGTTGACTTGGGTGGCTGGTTGCATACGGCAATGTCTTACCCATCTGCAGATGGTCACCCATTCAAGTAGCAATTAGAAGACTTGACGGAGGGTAACTTTTTCGATCAACACCAATGCATTACCACAAAATGCATGTACAGAGTGACGTAACTGAACTGAACTGATACGGGTTAGTTTTTGATGAACTGACCAATGGTCAAACAGTAATGCATTACAGTAGGCACTGTATAATGGCATCAGAGCCTACGTGACTATGTGTCAACCAATGACCAATGGGCTTGCCTTGCTTGCCCATTGGTCAGTTGGTCAAAAACTAAACCGTGTCAGTTCAGTTCAGTTACGTTGCTCTGTATGCGGCTAAAGTCTGTCTGTGCCTAATATAAGAAGCACAGCTGTCGCTAGGATAGCCAACCGTACTAGTTGTCACTGACCTTCAAGGTCATAAATGTCAATCATTTCCATTTCATTTGAAAGCCAATATGCGACTTCCTATCAATAAACAGTAGCAACCTAGGCCATATCTCGCACCGTTCAGCCGCAATAGTGCGTAATGGTCTTCAATGTCATCCAAGATCAATGATTTCCATCTAATCTGACAGGGCACACGCCACCTCCTATTAGTGATTAATAGTAAGTAACCTTGGCCCAATCTCACACCATTTCCGAGACATGGCCACGCATAGCTTAAAACATTTCATTCCATAGTGCATTATGACCCTTCAACGTCATCCAAGGTCATCAATTTATATGTCATTTGAAAGCCAATACACGACTTCCTATTAGTGATCAATAGCAACCTAGGCCATATCTTGCACAGTTTAGCCACGGTACATCCGTGACAGACAGACGAACGACAGCCATGACAACAGCTCGACCGTTACTAAAGTACGGTCAGCTAAAAACCAACGCAGGTATTAACAGAGTAACAGTCAGAGCAATGTTTCTCTCAACGGACCGTTTTGTAGAATGCTTTAGACTGTGTGCTGAGTCCCTCAGACTTCTCAACTAGATCATCCAGCTTCTCTCCTCGCTGCAAGACCGCTTCGATTGTATTATGCTAACAAACAGCACCAACATCATCATCACCAGACAACAACTGAAAGCGTTAATAATCCATTAAAGATAAACAAAATGACTTATTTTTCTATCTATGTTCATATCCAACATTTTCCTAATATAGTGCAGATCTTTTCAGAAATACTGCAACGTTAACAGAAAGACGAATACCAAGAACTTCAACATACAAAAATCAGAACAGAAGCTGTGACTATTGTGTTCATCAATAAACCAATCCATTCTTGGCAAAAGTTTGAGATCTCCATCTCTGCTAGTAAATTACAGGCAACAGTCTGTAAAATACAGCAAACTAAACGCATTACCAGGATGATTTTTGTTTCGTCAAGATCAGTCTGGATCTTTGTCATTGCGTCGGCTTCTCTCGGGTTCTGCAAACAACATCCAGTTATTGCAATCAAGAAATATATCTGTGGCAACACTCTGTTGATAGAGCATATGAAAAAAGAAACAATATATAAATGTACACCACGTCCAGAAAAAAACATCCCGAACATTATCGATTGTCACGTGAAGAAAGGATATCCAATTTTAATAATTTTTAATACGTTTATTCTTGGCAGGCACAACTAGCCATCAAATGACCATTCAATATTTCACCTCACCCAATGTCTGCATGGCCTCAGCGCTGGGTGGCCGCTTTTGTGGTCACCCTCCCCGCAGGTAAAAGTAAAGTAAAGGTAATGTCTGCTTCTGCACTACCTGGGGAAAACAGAACCAACAAAATATGAGTTGAAATGAACAGAAATACATCAAAAAGCATCCTCAACATTATCGATTGTGACTGAAAGAAAGAATGACAGATTTTAATAATTTTTGGTGCACACATTTTTGACAATACTTGCCATCAAATGACCATTTTAGTTCCCACCTTACCAAATGTCTGCTTCTGCACTACCTGGGGAAACCCAAACACGTGAAACAGGATAAAAATGCAATATTTCGTTGATTTTGTTTCCTCAGGAAATGCAGAAGCAGACAATGGGTGCGGTGGAAAATTGGTCTGATCGCCGTTTGTGTCAGAAACATCGGTGTCAAAAATTATTAAAATCTGACAATCCTTCTTTACGTTACAATCGAAAATGTCCGGGATGTTTTTTTCCAGACACGGTGTATATACTTTTGTGTATGTTATTAGAGCTATCAAAGCGTTAACTTTTTTAACATACGTGTTAACACGTTAATAATGCATCACTAATACTGCTGATACTGTAGGTGGACTACGTCAAGAGGGTGACTGAAATGAAGCCCACAAAGTCGTGCCTGTGTCGCAGGGGCATGACAGTAGTGATGGAACGGCAACAAAACAATTTTCAATTATTTGAATATTATTCAATCAATAAAATGTAGCTTAATGGAATACCAAAACTCCTGCTTCACAAAAGTATGTAAATTCACGTATATGCATTATTTTTCAATACACGTTAATTAATTCCGAACTCAAAATGATCAAAGTCTACCTGATATTTCTGAAGCGCATCTCCGGCTTCCGGAAATGGCAGTCTGTCAAATGCAAAAAGCATGAATTTACCAGATATGTCACAATGCCAACTTATTCTTCTTCTACACGGTTAAGTGTTAACTTCAATAAGTTAAAGACTCCAGGACTTCAGTTGGGTGTGCACAGTAAGCGATGCGCTTAGATCACTCGCGCAAGCATAAAAGCAATGTCAGTGCACATGGTTAAAAGTCATACTGTGCAACAATGTGCAACGGTATCATCATTCACAATCTTCTACTCTTCCTAGCAAAATACAATATAAATGCCTTCAGTATTAATTTACACCCGCTAATTTGGTTCCATGACACTTCATCGCGCGACACTTAATCGCGCGACAGTTAATTGGCGACAGTTCATCAAACAACGGTTCATCGCGGCGACAGTTAAATGCAGCAACAGTTAATCGTGTGTCTCTCCGTTTGTGTCATTTCATTCATACACCCGATAAAATGTCGCGCTATTAAGTGTCGCACGGTTAACTGTTCTTCCAGTTAATTGTCGCCGCGATGAACTGTCGCCGATGAACTGTCACGCGATGAAGTGTCGCAGTACCCCTAATTTAAAAGCAAGGCATGTCTATGAGTAGGGACAATAGAAAATCACAGCAACACGGATATCACAGAAACCATGATTTTCATTAAATGTCGTGATTTTGCCAAAATGCCGTGTTTTTAGCCAAAATGCCATGATTTTTGCGTTTTTCTACAAGAACGTTTTGTTTTTAATCAGCATACTTAAAGTTTATCGTATAATTTTAACGCACGAATATTCAGTCTTGCTTTTGCTACCAAAGTACGTGTGCTTTGTTACTTTCTACCTTAATATGTGAGCATGATGTCATCGTAAAAATACGTATTTTAATGCTCTGCCATCTACTTACGGCCTCACAGCCGTTATTTATGGCTTCGCAGCCGTCTACGGCTTTATAGCTGTTACTTGTAACCTGTGGTTACTTTTGGGGACGCGCATTGGGCCGAACTGATATGGCCTCAGCGCTAGGCAAGTAGGTGTAAGAGCCTGCCCACCCCGAAGGCAAGGCAAGGCTCTGCAGCGACACAATTTCCCAGAAAAAACCTTCCTCTGCACGTACTGATGGTCGTCAATGCTAGATGTTGAGTTTTATAGACTGTATAATGGTCTTTGGGCCTTTGATTTTCGCAAAAGTTTGCCAAGTTTTTTGCCATTTTTGCCGTGATTTTCTACCGTCCCTGGCAAGCACCTATGCTTGGATGCAACTCCCAATTCCATCATCAACCAAAGCATGAGGATCGCACCTGTTAGATACATGGTATTTACTTACTGGCTGGTATACTAATGGAGTATATAACTTCTGGTTAGAAATTGTTGACAAAGATTAATTTAATCATTTAAGTAGTAAACGTTCCGTACGAGTATTAATACAAGGGGTCAGTGCAGTGCGTCGGACGATACAGTTTCTTTATAGCACCAGCGACCAAACCACATTCCAACACTTTAAACACAAACGTGGGGTTACAGCACAAGTGCATGCCCATTCAGGTTATCTTACTGGCATAAATGTCCAACAATGCCGCAGGTTAGAACCGAGCAGCATGAAAGTGCTGAGAAAACGTTGTTGGTATTAAACATTATTACAGACAATGAAAAATATGCACAAAATTAATAGCAAAAAACAAAAATAAAAATACACACATACTCTGTGGTAGTTTGTGACCAATGGAATGAAGGATATTTGGCAGTGAAATCGTCTAAAACCTACAGCAATTAACATACGTTAGCAACCATATTACAGCACGTGCAGATGGCATGGTTAAAAATTACCAAGTAAAGCATAAAATGATGCTATATGTAGAATTGCAGACTGAGCAATCAAACAGTTTCCCAAGCAATTAGAGTCGATCACTATGGACCAGTTTTTTGCATGCCATGGAATTTCGAGCCGAGCAGCGGAATTTTGATATTGCCATGGAATTTGATGAAGTTAAGAAATGACCGATGATTAGTACAATCATCGGCTTTAAACTAACTACATCACAGAGAAAAATCAAACTGAACTGTTTAAAACTGCGTCCCTACTAATAATTACCATCGTAATACGGCAAAGTCATAAATTAACACAATGTAGTCACATTGACAATATGCACTTCTGAAAAAAAAAGACTGATAATTTCCTTTGTATATTGCTAGCATAACTGAGCGCCATGCCAGCATCCAAAAACTTGAGTTTTTTTAAACAGAATAAAGCTTAGTTTAAGCACAAACGTAAGGCCACGGTAAGCTGCAAAATTTGAACAATTTTGCTGTGTTGAGCCACGGAATTTTGCAGACTGGCCAGCGGAATTTGGCAGAATTTACCACGGAAAACTGTGGGCCTATCGATCACTACAGTAAAGCGCGGTCACATTGAGCACAGTATTCAAGTATTTAACACGACCACCCTTCACCGCAATAATCAAGACTCGTTGCTTACAAAAACGGCCCAATTACTCAGTTGATGTAAATGTACATTAAACTTTTTTACGTGCCACCTGGTATAATAGTGCAATTGTCTGCACTCGCTAACATCAACAACTGACACATGTTTAATATTAGTAACGATAAGCAATTCAACTTAGTTATCTCCGCCAAGGTGAACGTAGTGAACACTGGAGGAGATTAAGAGATTGGTCATTCTGTTCGTCATTCTGTGAGGGTGTGTGTGCGTACACGATGACTCATCATCATCTCCACATGTCATGCACAAGCAGACATCAAGACTGGCAAGACGTCCTGATGTCTGCACACCTTATTAGCTGTAGCTGTAGACCTGTATATTAGTTGTAGGTGTAGTAATATCCGTATATGTAGTAATGGCTGTACTTGTAGTAGTATTTGTAGATGTAGTTGTAGGTGTATGTGTAGTAGTAGTAGTTGTTGCTGTTGTAATGTTTAAATTACTTCACTTGGCAAAGATATACACTCTTACAAGCGCCTTCTAGTTTATATATTAAACTAATACCGTTAATGCATTAACTAAAAAACTTACGTTATTATAGGACACTAGCTGGAAGGAGACTGGAGATCTAAGAACTTAATAAAAATGGTTACTGGGAAAAATTTCAAAAACCGGAAAGTTGTTTTTAATGACTAAACAATGGTAGTTTGAAAATACTTAACCAAACACAGATGATTATTTTATCAGTTAAACTTTTTCGTAAATTTATCTCACTTTAAAAAAATTCAGCTACACAAGATGACAAAGTATATAGAAGACAGTCGTTGAGATCTGAAGAGTAGACACTAAATAGACTACAACTTTATCTACCACAAAACATGTGCTTGTTAAACCTTATCATTAATCACTAAGCAAATTTAAGCTTGCAAAATCAGCAGACTCTCTTAGCTCATTTTTGTATTTTCCAATGTTATTTACTGTCTTTCTCATACTAATATATCACTAAACTATGCGGACTAAATAAACAAAACTCAATATAAAAAACGTGATTAAAAATTAGCTGTTTTGTCAATTTCAACTACAATACTTAACTTAAATTATCTGCTGCAGAATATACAGGATGGTCCAAAATAATGGCACAAAGTTTACGGCATCATAATTTTGCAACTGTACATCGCAGAATCATGTGCAAAATGTTCGGAAAGAAATTCTTTACATGACTAAAATCAACGTTTGAATACAGCAGTTAAATATTTTGTTTTTGCCGCTAAAAACCGCATGACTCTGTGACATACAGTTGCAAAATTATGGTGCCATAAACTTCGTTCTGTTTTTTTAACCACCCTGTACCAATGCTAGCAGTTTGCTCATGCGTACTTGTACCTTATTAATTAATGTGAAGGCAACTCGTTGTGGATATTCATGGTCTGAGATTAGCACAGCAGCCAACGAGTCACTCCGAACGTATACGTGACACATGTAATCTGCACAGCACATCAATGCTAGCAATTTTTACGTTTTAGCAATCATTTCATAACTACACAGTCATGTCAGAGTCATATTCCATTACTACTGATTCAAGTGCCGGTAGACTAGCATTTACCATACTAGACTGCTACTTTTGAGGCCTCAGTTCAACTCTGAGCCACAGCGGAAAACTTGGGGAATTTGCGAGCAAGATAAGACAGCGAGGGAAAGATGCCCTCATAATGTCACGGCTGCTCAACATGGATTAAAGTCATAACTAAAGCCCACAGTTTTCCAAAGAAAATTTTGCCAAATTCCGCGGGCCAGTTTGCAAAATTCTGCGGCTCACCGCGGCAAAATTGTCCGAATTCCGTGGCTTACCACAGCCTGCATAAAATAAGCTCTATTCTGTTGAAAAACTTCACTTTTTGGAGGCTGGCATGGTGCTCAGTTATGCTAGCAAAATACAAAAGAAATTATAAGTCTTTTTTTCTTTTAAAAAGTGCAATTTGTCAATTAGTCACATTGTGTTTATTTACGATTGTGCTGTATTACAATGGTAATTATTAGTAGGGACACAGTTTTAGGTAGTTTAGTTTGATTTTTCTCCATGACATAGTGAGTGTAATTAAGTTATCAAGCTGACGATTGTACTAAACATCGGTCATTTCTCAACTTCTGCAAAGTTCCGCGAAATTCCGTGGCAATAGCAAACTTCCACGGAAAAGAGCAAATTCTGCAGCTCGGCTCGAAATTCCGCAACCTGCGGAAAACTGTGGGCTTTAGTCATAACACTTCATGTCCCTATGCGGGGCTGAGCCCATGGTGGTCTGGTCTTTCATCTTAACCCAGAGCTCACTTCCCTTCATTGACAAGATGTTGGTTGGACTCAAGAAAGAGTAACCAGCCATTAGAAAATGCAGTATTTCTGCCTTATCACCTTTCCATGCATTAACACTGAAAAGTGCAGGTCAGAAAGTAATCCAGATTGTAAATATTTTGTTTAAGACCCTTTGGTTTCACCAAAAATCAAAAGATAAATTGGCTAACCGAAGCTAACTTGGAAAAAATGACAATTAAAAAGGTGTCTGTGTGTGCATGTGCATATTTGTGTCTTACATCAACTACAGTCTGAAACTGTGGATACTATATAAAAGCAGCAGCAGCAGAAGTAATTGTAATATCACTAACAAGAAATATCATTAGATTGCAAGCAATCTAATGTACTCCTTGGACACATTATTCGCTCCTGTATTCTTCTAAGTGCTAAGTGCTAAATAACCTATACTGCGTTGGGTGGAATGTAAAACCCTACTTTACTTTTGACGCCCACCTTAACCGAGATCAACGTTGTGAAAATGGACCGGTCACAGTTACACATTCAAAAAATGTCATATGATTACTTACCGGCTTCACGAACAGCTGCTCTCTGCGACATATTCGTGCGCTCTACAAGAATCTTGCTCGTGAAATCCATAAACTCCTGCACGCTACACAACATGCGCAAACAATGTAGCATTATAAACAAGCAGATCTGCATGCCCCTTAGATATGGCACCGGGTCGTGGGATTATAAACCACTGACCTGACCAAATAACAATCGCTTACACTTGACGCAGCAAATCATCAAGAAACACGTGAGATTCAGAGGGGTCTAGTCATTCAGAAACATAGGCCTACTGAAGTACCTCGCTGAATCGTCAGAAAGCAAACATAAAAGAGTGCGAAGATGAGTATTACACTGTGTCTCAAAAAAAACATCCCCGACATTGTTGACTGTAACTTGAAAACCAGATTTTGATAACTTTTAGTGCAAATATTCCTGACACAACTTGCCATCAATTTGCCATTTGTTTACTTGTTTGTTGGTAACGTTGGCATCTGGTTACAATTGGCCTGGCTGGCGTGGCATCGCAGTACATTTAGATTAACCAGCCATTAGTCTGGGTATGCGGATTTATGAGTATACCCATCCAGTACAATCAAAAGACCATTCAGTTTCCTACCTCACCTAATGTATGCTTCTGCACTACCTAGGGAAAGCAGATCAAGCAAAATATGTGTTGAAATAAACAGAAAACCTAAAACACATCCCAAACATTATCGATCATAACTTGAAGAAAGATTAGCAGATTTTGATAATTTTTGGCAGAAGTATTTCTCACACAACTTGCTATTAAATAAATGTTTTAGTTTCCACCTCACCCAACGTCTGCTTTTGCACTACCTGGGGAAAGCAAACCAAGCATAATATGTGTTGAAATGAATGAAAAAACGTCAATAAATTCCATCCATCCTAATTTGTGGGCCCCAACAGCTGGCTATTACAAGGTTTTACTGTCATGCAGCAGTGTATCTACCAGATGAAGTTTAGGAATGTTTGCAAAGTCAAGAAGTGACTGGCACAACCTGGGTTAGTCTGGAGCAGAACTTTATTGATACTACTGTCAATGAATGGAGAAAGCGTCTCCTTGCCTGTGTTCGCATAGTGGGCCAACACTTCAAGCAATTTTACTACAGGCAGTTGAAAAATGGACAACTGGATGAAATGTCAACCA
>Ga0056128_1003350_pt1 | contig 19620 bp, 15 predicted proteins | sample WorMetLIZISLAND2_FD_71113 | JGI IMG/M metagenome (GOLD analysis project Ga0056128, IMG submission 71113) | Marine gutless worms symbiont microbial communities from Max Planck institute for Marine Microbiology, Germany - Olavius geniculatus... ... | reverse complement strand
ACCGATTTTGAATATCTTCATCCGTTCCGGAGATATTCGCCGCCAAACTTCGAAGTCGACCGAAATCGGGCCAAATTTTGCATGTTTTTGGCCCCTAAAAATTTTTTGGGGAGGCTCCCCAAAAATTTTGGACCGGGATTATAAAACTGAACGCAGCATCGAGCATCGTGCAAAATTTCGCGCCGACGGAGCTCGGAGATTACGCGGCGAAAAAAAAGAAAAAACCACAGCAAAACAGAAGTCCTTCTGAAAACTATCGTTTTCGGGTGGACTAATAAACTACAACATTAAATAATGCAAAATTTAAAGGACAAGGACCAGTCTTAATTACAAAACACAATAAAAAGAATTTAGCTGGAAAAAATATAATATGCTCAGATTGCTCACAGTGCTTTTATAACTGCTGTACAGCTTGCTTGCTGATGTTGCTGAGAACAAAAATGTGCAAAATGCTTATTTTTGAGACGAGCTCCAACACAAGAAAGTTTTGGCTGTTAACCTCTTTGCTGCACCTTCTATTGTCTCTCCAATTTCAACTTTTCCACCAAAGCCATTCCACTTGCCAGCTCCAAAACCACGCTTTTTGTAACCAAGAAGAATCTCTCCTGATCTCCGGACAAAAGCAAGAGTCAGGATTTTGTTACCCCACATTATGCTGCAAAGTGCAAACAATATGGTTAACAGTCATTTATAATTCATGTTAGTCATACTGGTGTATGCAATATGTTAATACAGCTGAGTGTGAGCAAAAAATATACATCATGCGCAGACAACAGCTAGAAAAGTATCTACTGGTATATTATTTGAAGCTATTACAGGAGACGCTGATGTTTAATTTCATTCTAGTCACTAAGTTTTCTCAAAATAGAAGAACTTTTAGCCCCAAATTTTTTATGGTTTGAAGATAGTTTTTGAGCAAGCCAAAATTTGGTGAACTTCCCCATGCAACAATGTCACTCAATCTTGAACCGCTGATGTAATTATAATGTTATCAAAAAGATAAAGCGCCATATAGCACACCAAAAACAAGAAATTTGAGCTAATGCTCACAAGATGTGCAAAAGCCTATAGCAGTTCCTGTTCAGTAGTTTAGCTGAAAATTGGGGTGTTAACGCTAAGTTAATATACAAATACCAAATTCTCTATTTGGATCGCATAACGATAGTTGCATGGCGCCACCTTGTGAATGATAGAGACTTGTGTCGCAGCCCGAAATCGAAAAAAATCCATAAAAACCCCTATTTTGGCGTTCAAGGTCATCCAAGGTCATCCAATTTGGTGGCAATCGAGAGCCAGTGTGCGACTTCCTATTAGCGATTAATAGTAACCTGGGCCCTATCTCGCACCATTTCGGAGATACAACAACTTATTGGCTAAAAATCGCAATTTTTTCCCACCCCCTCTCATTTAATGCCTTCGTTCAGGTGACCCCCTTTGAATTTATAGAAAAGCTTTACGGTTCCTGAAACTAGAGTCTTCCAAGCAGCTGACGGTGAAGATATGGTGATCCTAGCTTGCACCGTTTTTACACGCGAAAGCAGAATGCTTCGCGCGTCTTAGCCATCATCTGGGCGTCTGTCCGTCCGTCTGTCTGTCACACTCGTGATCTGCATCAAAACGGTGCAAGCTAGGGTCACGAAATCTTCACTGTGGGCTGCCCCAAGGTCTCTAGTTTATCGTGACAAAACTTCGTGCCACTGGGTGCAGGGGTTCACCTTGAACGAGGGCGTCATAGAGGGGTACCCCCCTTAAAAAGACGTCATTTTGCCGTTATTGGCTTAAATAATGTGAAAACGGTTGCAGATGAGTACATACATGCTGTTATGACAAGCACTGGTGACAGGCTTTCTGGATTTATCAACCTTGATGACCTTGAACGACCTTGAACCCCTCAAAGAGAGGTCTTTAGTAAATTTTTCGCAATTTTTGGATGCAGCGCACATTTCAACACTGAATTGCAACGAAATGACTGGAGATAAACCAAGACAACCTGCATACAAAATTTTCAGCACTCAACGTAGATTTTAGCAGTCCAAGTCCCGACCCCCTAGGTTCAAGGAGGCCGGCGCAGGCGGGCGTCAAAGACAGCTACCCCCCTAAAAAGTGGTTATTTTACCACAATTATCTCATGTAGTGTGAAAACGGTTGCAGATAGGTACAGACATGCTGCTTATCATAACAAGCACTTGTGACAGGTTTTTTGGATTTATCAACATTGATGACCTCGAAAGACCTTGAACCCCTCAAAAAGAGGTTTTTAGTGAATGTGTCGCAATTTTTGGATGCAGCGCACATTTCAACACTGAATTGCGACGAAATGGCTGGAGATAAACCAAGACAACCTGCACATGAAATTTTCAGCATTCAACATAGATTTTAGCAGTTCAAGTCCCGACCCCCTAGGTTTAAGGAAACCAGCACAGGGGGCATCAAAGACTCTACCCCACTAAAAAGTTTCACAATATTTGGATGCTGCACACATTTCAATACTGAATTGCGACGAAATGGCTGGAGTTAGACCAAGACAACCTGCATATGAAATTTTCAGCATTAAACGTAGATTTCAGCATTCTAAGTCCCGATCCCCTAGGTTCATGGCGCCCGGCGCAGGCGGGCGTCAAAAGTGGCTACCCCTCCCAAAAAGTGGTTATTTTACCGCAATTATCTGGTGTAGCGTGAAAACGATTGCAAATAGGTACAGATATGCTGTTTATTATTAATTTTTGCGATCTGCTGCAGCAAAAAATCCAAGAATGAACTGCGACGAAAAGGCTGAAGACAGACTGACAGTTTGCGAAGAGGAACTGCTATAGGCTTTCGCACGTCTCGTGCGCATTAGCTCAAATTTCTTGTTGACTGATCTACTCCTGTGACAGACGAACGGATGGACAGAATTGCGATGGCTAATACGCGCTGAAAGCAGTAGCTGCTTTTGCGTGTAAAAACAACTGAACTTCGCAATAAAAATTCAACAAACTGCAAAACTTGGAATTGATGACTTTGGGGTAAAAGGGTTAAATACGGTTGTGAACTTGTGATCACTGCTGTGTTTTATGCTGGCATTGACGTATGCAAATGTCAGCAGCAGCAGTAGCCATAGCTAAGTGGTGGCGTCATCTCTGCTTCTTCTTCTTCTTCTTTTTCTGGGTTGAGTGCAAACTTCAATAAGTTGAAGATGCCAGCACTTTGATTCGGGTGAGCATGGTCGGCAGTGTGCTCAGTTTTGCCAGCATAATAACAGTGAGTCTCTGGCTTTTTTGCCCCTTTGCCGTTTCCCCCCCTGTCTGATTTGCCTCCTTGCCCTTGGATGATTTGCCCTCTCACCTTAAACGCTTCGCCCCTGTTGAATTTATTTTTGGTCTAATACTGGAGGCGAATCACTCAGAAGCAAAAACGGCAAAAAAGCCATAATTCAAAGGGGTTGGGTAAAGTGCAAGGTGCGAGGAGGGTAGAGTGCGAGGGACAGTGCGAGGCAACATGCGATTGGTTGGCTATAAATAGATTCCTCACAGTTTACCCACCATTCTGAACGCACAGGAACGAGTCAATGGATTACGGCAATACGGCCCTGCAGTCACCAGCGTGTGACCTGTGAGCACGGCGAGATGAAAGGCACAAGCACACTGCACACTGCATGCCTGGGAGCAGTCAACAGTGCGATCAGCCTGTGTCAGCAGTATAATGTTGTGATGAGTAGGCCTACGGTGTAGTACTAGGCTGCCAGCCTGCTGTACCCCTCATGAAGCAGACGTCTGTCTGTTCACCTGGTGCCTGGGAGGCTGGGTCTGACGGTGCTGTACCTGGGAGACCACCCACATTGGGGTATGGGTAATTTGCAGAAATGCGGAATGTAATTTGCGGAATGAAATCTGCGGAATGAAGATGATTGGTTGACGGGGATGATCACGTGATCAGCCCAATTCCGCAATTTACTGCCTACCTTCCGAGCTTGACTTGGTGGTAATTTGCGAAATGCATGATGCGGAACAATGGAAAACAACGAAAACGTTGCAAAACGTAGAAAAAAAATAAAATAACGTTAACACTCCAAAACGTACAATGTGATTGTGAACTGTGACTCTGTAATAAACTGATTTAATTTTACGACTATAATATTATTGATTATATTTTAAAAAATTTTTTTGATGTTTGAATATAGGCCTACTGTTGTTATTATTTAAATTTGTGCTGCTGTAGTTTGTTATGTCAAATAAATATGTTTAAATCATTATAACGCCCGTGCTGAAATGAACAGTAGCCTATATACCTGGAATGCAAGGCCATATATTCATTATATTAAGTATTTTAAGTAGGGCTAGTATATATATATATACATTTTTATATAATCAGTATGTCTTGAGTTGCAATGATGACGGTCAATGTATTTTTATTTACATACATATATGAAATAAATAAATAATAAAAATAAATATGAAATTGAATATTTAGAAGTAAAATATAAAAAAATAAATATCAAAATGAAATAAAGTAAAATAACATAACAGTTTAGAAACATAGGCCTATAATTTAAACAATTAGCAAGCAATCAATAAATTATTTTCAAAGAATTTAAAATGACAAAGATGAGATATGACAGCGGCGTACTTCAATCTAAGCATGAGATATCGCATACAGTAGCCTACGTTGCTCGGTAATTAGTGGCAATAAATGCCGATTGCGGCCAGGGGCGTTATCGATCGGTCGGTTGGTCATTCTGCATATTACCCAACGTTCCGCAGCCTACTTCCGCAGATTTTATTCCGCAAATTACTTTCCGCATTTCCGCAAATTACCAACGCCCCCCACATTGGCGCTGTGCAGTAGCTGCTGTCCACCCTGAGAAAATGTGTAGTAGACCAGCTCACCACATACCAGGTAGTGGTCTTCCAGTGCAGCATCCTAACCACCAGCAGTATTTGCAGCCTCTTGATAGCTGGTGTCTGCCAATTCTCATATTGTTTTTGGTATTATACAGAGTGGGTCAAAAAAGTAAGCTATTGCACTTTGTTCATATCTTCACTAAATACTGATCAATTTTCACAATTTTTTCACCAGTGGACTGTGTAAAAAATTTGCTACTCAGTGGCATGCACACCACGCTTCTTATGTCACTGCACTACCCTGTTGATCAGCTGTTAACAACTGAAGATAAAAGAAAAAGCGAAAAAGAAATTTATTTAAAGTTTCCACACACACACTTACCGCTCCATAGAATGTTTAACCTTAATGTTGTAAACAAAAAAAAATTATCGAATAGTGCTGGGTAGTCGATGAAAATTAATTAAACATTTTTAACAAAAAATCGTTAATTTTCGCATACGGTAAATTTTTTTAACTAACATGTAAAAAATAATTAATTAATTGATGAAATAAACAATGAAGAGTCGTATGCATGGATTGCACTATAAAATTAAACACTGTACATTCTTAATTTTCTATTTTACTTATTTATCGAGAAAGCGAAAGTGCAACTTCAAATTTCCGGCCGGTCAGTTACTTTTTAGTGTAAAATATTATATAATATTCGGATTTTGAGCTGATGAACATTGAACAGTGATGGTGGTGAAGATCTGTGCATCGTATTCGATTATTTTGCTGGAATTAGCCAGTTTTTAGATAAAAGTTTGTTTTTCATGATCGAGAGTTTATAAAGTCAGTTAATTGACTCCAAGCATATGATTATGAGTCACTTTTCTTTCACGTCTGGAGTAACGTGCGTCAGGTTTTCCGCCTGTCACTCGATCGCATGTGTATGACTAGGTAAGGTATGACGTATTTAAGCACTGTAGGTATTTCAGTTTTGCATTGGTCCAGAGCAATCGTACATTGATTGCCCGGCCTATTTCTGGGACAACCACACGAGCACAGCCACAGAATGACCATTAATGCGGTTGTTGCAGTCGCAGAATGAGTTGAAGTGTTGCACATTAGCAGTGATGACAGAATGCCATTGTGTCGAGATTGAGGTGGATACTTTGTGTTTGTTTTCTGTAGATAAATCATCTTGACATTTTTGCTTGACTGTGGCACTTTTACTATTACATACATTGCCTTTTTCATCGCTATTTTGATTGTAATGAATAAGTATCAGCTTAATGTGTATTGTTTATTGTGCACATACTTGTATATTTGCACATGGCTGTCAGAATCCAGCAGTATTCTGTTACTGTTGAAATAATAGCACTTCCTTACTCATCTAGAGTGAATTAACAGTCAATGCTTGTTTCCTGTGTTATTTGCAGATGAATCAACATCAAGTTGTGATGTTTGCTTCCATAGCTTTCATCACTGTTCTCAACTTTATCACTGTTAATATCAGCGAAGCCTCTGGTATGTCATAGCTGAGATGCTGGGTTTGTCCTTTTCATCGCAGTCATACAGCATTTAAAAATCTAAACAAGATTGACAAATACTGGCAGTATTTAGTGATAATATTAGCATGAATTAGCTTCAGAATTTTTCATAAATCATCCATTTATTAATTAATCCAAATAATCAAATTGTGATTTACTCGAATTACAGGGTGAGCCAAAAAACCGAATCTGTTTGAGCTTTGATAACTCAGCGATGGTTACCTGTAGAAAGGCATTTGATATGTCAAAAGTTTTAGAATGTTGTAGACAAAAAGGGCCAAACTTGCATAGCAAATCATTTAAATATTCTTTGCCTAATTTGCATAAATCTTCATTAGGCCTGAAATTAGGCATTTGCCTGCACTCCCATGTGCCCGAGTTCATTGAACTCAAAAACTCACTGGCAAAAAGTCCACATTTAAATTCTGTGAATTATTCAGTGTGGGGGCATTGCAACAGAAAGCATGATCACAAAAATTTCAGTAACTGATCAGCTAAAACGTGTGCTAATCGAATGCTGGGCTCAGCTGATCTTGAACACATTGACTTCAGCGATCAATCAGCTGCCTAAAAGGACTGATGATGGTTATGAATGCAAAAACTGGGCAGCTGCCTATGTCGAATTTCATCTAAACTCAACATATGTGTTAATGTTTGTTGATATTTCACTGTATGCTGAATGAAAATCAACTTAAATTTATGCGTTACTGCTAATTTAGCACAATTTTTGGGGTGGGGCAGATTTACGTAGGCAAAGAATATTTAATTGCTGAGACATGCAAGTTGTATTTTTTTCTGTACACCATTTTGAAACTTTTGGCATATTAAGCGCTTTTCCATCAGTAAACATCGCTAAGTTTTAATTTGAAGCTCAAATATCCATGTTAAATCCATGTGTTACAGTCAAATTTAGCGGAATTTCGAGGGTGACAAATATTTATGCAAAATAGGCAAGAATATTTAAATTCTTTACTATTCATATTTGTCATTTATTTTTTACAGCATTCTGAAACATTTGACGTATCACACGTCTTTCTACCACAAACCATCGCTGTGTTATCAACGCTCAAACAGGTCCGGTTTTTTGGCCCACCCTGTACATGCATCAAGATTACACATGTATATAAAACAGAGTATACCCATTTTTGTCAGCTAACTGAAGAACAACAATCTATGATACAGTGCACCCTGTTTACGCAAAGATTGTACCGGATGAGTGATAAAATGATTTAATATATTTAATATAAATTTGTTGTCTAAGAGACACTTGATGTACCATATTAGGTTTCAGTGAGTGAGTGATTAGTTTCTTAATGGCATATTAATAACATGCCATATCAACATTATTAAGTTATTGTTAGTGTTAAGCAATGGTGAAGGAAATAACAGCATTTGTTTAGTAGAATCATTGATGCCAGCAGTGTGTAATGAGTCATTAAGAGATGTGACTCAGAAATGTTTTTGTCAGGCATTGTTTATATTCAAGGACATTGTATCATTATGTTCATTATAGTTATTAGGCTCATTTTAGCTGTTGAATTGACAAAAATGCCATGTTGTTCAGTATTGGTGAGCATACGTCGGCAGTACACAGCATGCGTTGGACAAAGAATTGTTCTTCCGTGCCATCCGAGCATTCCGAAGGATGTGGACTGGAAGTACCGGCCTTCTGAGACAGGATTTGAGGACTACGTCTACTCCAACGGAGTGATGTATGAGAGATTTAATAGTAGCATGAAGGTAGTCAAGTCCCGTGACGGTGACTATGACCTGGTTATTTTTAGCGTGCGTCTCGCTGACACAGGACATTATCACTGCATCGAGGACCTCGGACTTGGCGCTAGGCACATTGCCGAATTACACGTATCGGGTAAGTTTTCTGTCTGCTTATTTACTGTTTCTCTGCTTATTATTTGTTATTTATATACTTATTTGTATTATATAGTTTCTTTAATGTCTTTTAGCCTTTTGTTAAGAAGAAGACTTTTTATTAAACACTGAGTAGGCTAATTTTAGAAAATGCTTGTCGTAGAAAACAAGAAAGACTAGCTAACGCAAAGAGAACGCATGACAGCAGTGCATGTATGAAGGCCCACTGCCCATAGGGGTGTTCATGCTAAGTTAAAATACAAATATCATAATCTCCATCTGCATTGCACAACAAGTTAGTTTGCGTGGCGACACCTTGCGAACGCTATAGAGTTGTGTCGCAGCCCGAAATCACAAAAAAATCCATAAAAACTCCTATTTTGGCGTTCAGTGTCATCCAAGGTCATTGCTCTGGATGGCAATCGAAAGCTCGTGTATGACTTCCTATTAGTGATCAATAGTAACCTAGGCCCTATCTCGCACTGTTTCTGAGATACAGTGACTTATTGGCTTAAAATCGTAAAATTTTCCCAACCCCCTCTCATTTTGCGCCCTCGTTCAGGATGACCTTCTTCAAATTTATGGAAAAGCCTTACTGCTCCTGAAACTAGAGTTTTCTGGGCAGCTGATGGTGAAATTTGGTAATCGTAGCTTGCGCCGTTTTTCACTGATCCACCTGTGTGACAGATGGACAGACAGACAGACGGACGGACGGACAGACGGACGGACGGACAGACAGAATTGCGATGGCTAAGACGCGCTACAGCAGTATCTGCTGTTGTGCATAAAAGTGACAAGTTCCGCAAAAAGTGAACATAGAGCAGCATGCCTTTATGCCTTTAGGGAAATCTGTAGAAATGGAGCAATATATTTGATTAGTAAAAGCCACCAAATTCTGTTGGTCCACATTTGCAGTGGAGCAATTTTTGAAGATACCTGGTATTGCTATTTAAAAACATGTCTCTGGTCTCGAGACCTTGGCTCTTTGGTCTCGATACTACCAAGGCTGTGTCACAAAACAGAAGTATAGATTTTTATTTCAAGTAATAAATGTAGGCTGTTCATACTCATGGTGCAGTTTGTTTACGCATAACCTCAAAGTATAAAAGTCAGCCACTGACTTCAAACGTGTTAAAATGATGTAGGCCTAACAACTAAAGTCCTGTGTTGTTATCGACCTGTTACATAAACTTGAGACCAAGAGCAAAACCTCATGGCATTGACTCGAGACCAAGACCTTGACCATTTGTCATCGATACCGAGACAGAGATCTTTGTAAAATGAATTTGACTGCACTCGAGTCACAAGACCTTGGTCTCATGGTCACAACACTGCCAATAATTATCATTGTTGATATTACTTACTATTCACAGTGATTAATAATGCTTCAGCTATCTTTTCAGACATTCCTGTAACTGAAGTGTAATTCTTGAGCAGCTAAATAATAGCTGAAAAAAAATAAACAAAAATAATAACTAGGCCTATTAAAGTAGGGCTGTCCAATTGCTGTCTGCCAACAATAAAATAAGCTGGAATGAATCACTAAAACCATGGTGAGAATCCCCCAATACTGCTGAGAACTAATCAAAACAAAATAGGCCCCTATACTACCAGTAGTCTTTCTATATTCTAACTATGTTTTATGTGGTAGCCTGTATTTGGTTTTACATGTTGCTTAATCAACACGAAATAGGCCTAACGAAATTTTATGCTAAAATATTGCAAATTTTATCAGTCAATAAGTCAATCAGTAGATTTATGCCACAGGCTTTCTACAAAAACAAAGCCAAAACAACATTAACATTACCTTTACCTCCACAGCATATATACGATTTGTTTATTCAGGCTGGTTTTGACTCTTCCTACCACTGACACATCGTTACATCAAGCCTAAACTCTTCCATATGGTTTGATTTATACAGTTTTCATCACGTGCAATCAGTTTGCTTCTTTTAACAAGAAATCCAGTGAGTAATGCTATGCTGAAACTCACACATGTTGCCATTACTGTTTTTAGTTTGGAAGCAGCTAACCGGTTGCTAAGCAACGCCCTTACGTCACTTCGCTAGTCTATAGTTACATATTTGGTTGTGGCTATGTTTCAAGTGATTTAAGATTTGTGGCATATTTATAAAAATTCAGTTTCTGTGTGAAACATTGCTGCAAGTCAGATATTCATAGTCAGCAATGTGCATTTGCATAAACTGTTTTAGAGGTTTGTTACACGACGACAGTTGCCATGGTGATGACATCAAGCACAGTTGCTGTAGCAGTACCAGTGACTGTAGTCTGCATCATCATAATTATAGTGGCCACCATACTGCTCTTTGTTTTCAGGTAATGGAGCGTTTCCAGTTGATATTGCACTATGTAAATTTTCTAGAGCTGGTTAACTGCCAGAAATTAACGATCAATTGACCATTTATTTTGATTAGAAACTAAACCTTAATCATTGTTCTAGTACATGTTTTAGCTTAGAATTATTGTTACTTAGCTAAGAGCTATCACAAATGCACTGATACACCTGATACGCAACAATTTGTGTTTTTTATTCATTTTTGTAGGCAGACTACAGGATGCAGCAGAAAAAAAGTAGCCCCTTAAAGTGTGTTGTTTCAACAATGTTATTGAATTTTGTTGTTGCTTGAACATTTTTAATGCTAAAAAATCGGTAGGCAGTCATGTTAGAAAATCTCTAACTTCGTCACTTTTCAACAGAATCACATTTTACTTGGCACTTAGCTGTAGGATATATCAGACAATAAATCTGTAAAATTTCAGATCAAAATGTCAAACGGTTGCTGAGAAAACAGCGAAAAACTTTAGGTGGCTACTTATATTGCCACACCCTTAGAATGTTGATGTTCTCTATAGATAATCTTCTCTTTGTTGACAGTGTACAATGTAGTCAGCTAAGCTGATGAATCATTCACATAATGTTGTGGGGATGACATGGTCACATCATGTCTACTTTACCATGTTTTAGTGATATGACTTGAATCAAAAATTTAGTTTAATCGCTACTTTCATTTCCTTTATGAATTAATTGTGTGATTTACTGTTAACTTGCTGTGCAGCTCTAGAATTTCTGTTATAATGTTACTGCTAATAGATTGAAGCTGACAACTGAATCATAAGAGTAGTAACGTTGCTCGTTGTATCTGCTGCATGTTGTCAGGCGACGCCTTCCATTTCGACGCCTGCGATGTCTTCGTGACATTGAGGCAGAATGCACATCTCCACTCATAACAGGTGCCATTTTATGCAGATTATCACCAATACTGTGCAGCTATCCACAGTCATTCTGAGTACTGTTTTGAGTATCTTCTTGGTTTTAAAACACAGCAAATCACAACATTCTCTTTTAATGGCAGTTTGTATTTCATCTCCTGTCTGTCTATGGCACTTTATAAATCTCCCGTGTTGTAAGCATTATTAATAAGTAAAATCACTTCTTGCAGTGCACGTAATTACGTCTGTAGTCGCGCATTCGTCCATAGTGCAGTTTGGCTGTTGTCTGTCAGTCTGTCGTCTTTCACATTCGTGCACCTTGCTTTAACCATATCTCAGAGTTATACACCATTTGGCAAATACACTTCTGGAGTCCAATGGTGCATTGTGTTATGGAGGGTGAGGTAGGAGAAAGGGAAGTTTAGGTTTAACTGTGTAGCCATAACATAGATTTACAAATTGCTGCTACTGCCTAACTAATAGAAACAAGGAGCAATTCCGCATTTTGTCAAATTATGTGTACTTTGGTTTTTGTTGTTGTAGCTGTTAATACTCCTTGTGGCTGCTTGCAGTGTCGCCAGGCTCAGAGTTCTCACTGCAGATTGGTCGACACAGCAAGCGACTGAGTGAGATAGTCCAGCCGGACTTTGGTCTGTTGCATCGGCTGCTGTCCACTGCTGTCATCACTGACCGTGACTATCATCACATCCGCGCCGGCGAGTCGGTCTACGATCGGAACGATCGTCTGATTCACTGCCTAACATCGATGTCTCTGACCTCTGCTCATTATCAAGATCTACTCGCTGCGCTTGAATGCACCGATCAGCTCCATGTTGCCAACTACATACGCGCCGACGGGGGTTTGATATCGAAACTGTGATTTTATGATGTCAGAAGTTCACAGTCAACAGTCTAAAGTTTGCTAGTGAATTTTTTATGTTATACCAAAAAATTTGCCAACTATGTTATTGGAAAATTTTTGACGTCGAATTTATTACCTGTTCGAAACTATGTCACATGGATTTCAAAATTTCACAGTTTAATAACAAAGACATTTTTTAATATTTTGCCAAGAAATTTAGTTGCTATGTCTCCAGAAAATTAGCATTTATTATCCAGCAGTTGAATATAATTTTTACACGCGAGAGCTAGCTAGCTAGCTATAGCGCATATTAGCTATGATAATTCTGTCTGTCTGTCCATCTGTCTGTTCGTCCGTCACGACCCGGTACCATTTCAAAACCAGTAGAGATAGAGACTTCGGGTTTTTATTGTATGACAGCTATCTCTAGTCTCATGACAAAATTTTATGCCACTGGGTGATATGGGTCCCCACGAACGAGAGGGCGAAAGAGCGGCACTCCTCCTAAAAAGACGTTATTCTACTGCTATTGGCTCGTCTAACGTGAAAATGGTTGCAGATAGACACAGACATAATGCTCATCATAACAAGCACTGGCAACGAGCTTCTTAGAAATGTCAACATCGATGACCTTGAACTGCCAAAATAGGGGATTTAGTGAATTTTTTTGCGATTTTGGGCTGCGACATGCATTTCAAGAGTGAATTGCGGCGAAATGGCTTGAGATAGACCAAGACAATTTGCATATGAAATTTTCAGCATTGAACATACATTTCAGAGTTCAGATTCTCTAGATTCAAAGAGGCCTGCGCATGCTTGTGTCAAAAAGGAGTACCCTTCTAAAAAGTGTTTATTTATCTGCTGTTGTCTTGTCTAGCGTGAAAATGGTTGCAGATAGGCACAGTCATGCTGCTTATCATAACAAGCACTGGCGACAAGCTTCTTAGAAATGTCAACATTGATGACCTTGAATGACCTTGAACCCCAAAAATATTAATTTAAAGTGATTTTGGCAATTTGTGGCTGCAAAAGAGTGAATTGCGATGAAATGGATGGAGACAGACCAAGATTACCTGCGAACAGGAACTGCCATGGGCTCTTGCGCGTCTCATGAGCATAGCTTAGATTTCTTGTTAGCTTATTTATCACAACAGCTGTTAGTTGAATACAGTACCATACACACAGCTTATAATTTGAGTTATTACACAGAAGCATTGATTTTCTTTGACAGTTTCACTCTTAGTTTTATTAATTATAGCTATTAAAATGTTTTAGCCATCGCCATTGTTAATTGACGTACAAAATGAATGTTGCTTATGTTGGAATTGTAGTGGTTGGTTCTGAATATGGTGACGTTCGTCCATTGTCAGCGGAGAAGGAAACTGTTCTACGTGTGAACTATGCACGCCTTGTGGAACTCATCGACTGCACGCAGCAGACACGACTGCTTGGTAGACTGAAGGATGCCGGCGTTATCTCTGGTTAAATTCCTTTACTTCATTTAGCACATTTACTTTTATTTTGTTTAAAATGGGCAGCAGAATGCCAATGTTAAGTACTTAGAAGACTTAACTGATATGTTCCAGGACTATGAGGATCTGGTGGAATTCATCATCACTTTAGTTTATCTGTTACGTAATGGGCTGGCAGGGATGTGGTCTCGGTCTCGAGACGGTCTTGAGACGTACTAACGTTTTGTCTTGGTTTCGTCTCGAACAAAATCCTCAATGTCTCGGTCTTGTCTCGGTCTTGGACTGATGCGTCTTGGGTCTCGTTTCAGTCTCGGAGCAATATGTCTTGGTCTCGGCCCAGTAAGTCTCGTCTCGGGTCTCGGGCCATTACACCTCGTTGAGACTTTTTGTGCAGGCGCGCGCCATGCATACTGTAGCTGCAGTTCGAGCGATACTAACCATCATGACATTTGTGGCTTAGACATATTCGTTTACAGTGTTTTTACTCTTTTATTTGCTTATTTATCATAAAGCTGAATTATGTCATGTCAGTGTGGCTCGGTAGTCTAACGGTAACATGCCAAACGTGTAATCCTGAGGTAACTCAGAGGCGCAGGTTCGACTCCGCACCAGGACACTGCTGGGTAACGACCTTAGGCAAGTTGTTCACACACATGTGCCTCTGTCACCAAGCAGTATAATTCGGTACCGGCTTCACTGCTGGGACATAAACAGGCACACCGCGCGATACACTGGCCCCGTATCCGTGGTCTCGCAGTGTAAAAACTGGTGTCTGGCTGAGGGCCTTAAGAAACGGAGATCAGCGCCGTCCTCTGGGCCGTAAGGCTTGGGAAGGACTTTACGTTTACGTTTATGTATGTCATGTCAGTTTTTTTCGTCATAAAATGTCCTAGTCACAATAAAGATAAAGCATATGATGTCAGGATGAATACTAGCCTAACAGCCAAATGTAGACGGCGTATAAGGCTATAATCAGCTGTAGTTTACTAATTTCAGTTGCTTGAAAATTGTGATAAACATAATGGCTTATGTTTACAGCACTGCAGTTGCAATTCTTTGCAAAGCGCTAACCATGGTGTGAGTTAATTAATCCATATAATTTTTTTTATTGTCAGTGTGTTTCACCACATTGAGACGTTGAAGCTCCCGAGAGTCTCGGGATCTTCAAGGTCTCGGCCAGCATCTCGGAAGCTGCAGCGTCTCGTCTCGATCTCGTCTCGGATTTTAAACGTCTCGTCTCGGTCTCGGAGACATGGGTTTCGGGTCTCGTCTCGGTCACGGCTCAGAAGGTCTCGTGCACATCTCCGTGGGCTGGTCGTGACGACAACAACAACAACATCATTGTCATAGTTGTCACCATTATCATTGGTGTTCTTTATTTATTTGAACAGGCAGGAGTTTTCTTCTAACTTTTATCCTAAGTTTGTCTGGGACATAGATGAGCTAATTATGGGGTGAAAAGGTCAAGATTTCCATGCGTGTGGTGGCATGGAGATCTCAGTGCTGCATGTCATGTTTTAACTGCATGGTTACTTTTTGTAGTGCACTAAATGCTGCTTAATCACACTGGCAGTAGTAACACTGATAGATGCGACAATGGATGAGGTGAATTTTCACTGGATACTTTCTTCTAAGAGCAAAGTCTGGTTTTTGATTTACTTACCTCTGAGGGATGGAAGGCTGAGTTGAACATGATGTTGGTCAATGGTTATATATAGAGATGCTCTACCTGCCTGCAAACAGTCACCTATGTAGGTAGTAACTTCTTGCTAGCATCAAAACTTGTGACATTTTGATGATAAGTCCAGCATTCTGACAATTGCCACATGAAGTTACCTGTTAACCACTAAGCCAAACTGTCCTGTCATGTACTGTGTTATGTAGATGATCAGCATAGCTACATTGAATCTGGTGCTCAGCACATCACAGTGAACGAGCGACTGCTTGACATTCTTCAACGTCGAAGTGTTGCCGACTTTCACAAGTTCATTGACTGCCTTTCGGCCATCAACCAGCAACATTTGGCCACACTCCTGCAGACTGGCGGAGGTCAGAACACAGCTTTAGTTTCATACTGCCTATCTCTACCAGCATGTCGGCAGTGGTATCACGGGCTGATGTTTTCACGTGTGCAGTCAAGCATGAAGGCCATACGACCGGGCCGTTGGCATGGATTAAGTGCATTAAACAATGGTCCGGAGTGTATAAGTTTGTTAACACTCACTTGCGTTACTCTAGACTGTCTTTTGATTATGAGTCTTGCTTGACTGTCTGTTCGTCGGTCTTTTTTTGTCTTTTTTGTAAGGGCTCCTAACTCGAAAATTTGAGTGTGTGGAAAACCCAAGATTGCCGTGAATATTTTTTCAGGGCTTGAGTGACTGTGTGCCAGTTTTCAATTGTTCTGAAAGGTCAATGGTCAAAGTTCGGGTAACTTAGTGTTGGGGTTATGCAGCTCTGGGTGGATGCTGATGTAATATATTGGTGCTAGGCTGGCATATTTTTCTGGTTAAAACTTATTATCATTATCATATCATCAACATTGTTGTGAGTGTAAGATCTCTGTGTTGCTGGTCTACAGTGGTCTGCATTCATCAACACACCGCTCAGTGTGAAGTCCACGGTGTCATCAGCAGATAGTTTGGTTCAGTGCAAGCATGGAAATGTTTCACATTTATATAACGTCATTGTGAGTACTAGAAAAGTTCCCACCCTATGGGCAGGTGCACTCTGTTACCAGGCAATTCAACCCCTTCCTCCAGGCTGCTCATGGGGGAGGTGGAGGCAAGGTGGGGGCACGTTTAGGCCCAATGACTCAAACACCATGGTTGGGATCCACATCCATGACAGTGCATCATAGAAGGCACCAGAGGGGTATGAAAAACAGACGGACAAACAAACAGACAGTCAGGTCGACTTTCTGTGCATTATGGTAAGATAATCTGTCCTCTATGTGTATTTGCAGTGGTGGCATTTATCAACACACAGCTCAGTGATGAGTCCACAACATCAACATCGGTGGACAGACTGGTTCAGTGCGAGCGTAGGATTGTTTCACAGTTCAGAAGATTTCGCGCTGCTGCTGCTGCTCCCCTGTCCACCGACCTTGCCCATGCAATCAGCACAGAGTTGCTGCAGCTCGGACTTGGCATAGAGATCATCGAACTCCGTGAACGAGACTCGGTATGTTTTCCACCACATTTAAAGCATATGTTGAAGAATTTTCGCCGATTATTTGTCGTCGTTGCATCTTGGGACAAAGATAAACTTGTCTAGGTTTTGTTCAATTTGTCAGATACCAAACTCGCAAGATATGCTAATAATGCCATTATTAGAAATTTGTTTTCACCAGTCTTCAGTATTGATTCAGCTATGCAACCATCCATAGGGTTGGTGCTCATGTTTGTTTCCAGTTCTTGAACTGGCAATGAGCTGCAAACACAACTTAGTTACGTGGGTGGTAGGCCACACTTCTGAAACTTTTTGCCGTTACTTTCCTAATAGTTAGGCCACCATTAAAATATACTGCTTGGTGACAGAGGCACATGTGAGTGAACAGCTTGCCCAGAGTTGGTACCTGGCAGTGGAATGGTTGGCAGTTGAACCTGTGACCACTTGATTGCAAGTCCAGTGTGCTGACAACTACGCCACCAAGCCAAAACCGTAAACGTACTGTACGACATCAACATTATGATGTAAGTGGCCTCATAATGTAATGGTAGGATGTTTGACTTACAATAAAGAGATCATGGATTCAACTCTTGGTCGGGTTGCTATCGAGTGGTTACTGCTTGGATGGGTGACTGCCATCTCTATCTATAACCAACACTAAGGTCAACTCAGCCTTTTATCTCTTTGGTGTAGGTAAAGCAAGTACCTACCTGCTCGTCTGGCTGGGGTTGAGGGGGGGCACGTTTACCTGTGTCGGGTGTGATCCCATATGGCAGTCGATGCTTATGAGATGAGTTTCCCATGGAGAGCTATGCCTTTGCCTTTATGTTATGCCACGCCTATGACTCGAACCTGTGCCTACTATTCAAACTTTTGTTTTGACATATGGTGCGCTACAAATGCCGACAACTTACTTACTAACTTTTAACATTTTTTTAAAAACCATGTGTGTGGTTGTTGAAGCTGCCTAGTGGGTGTCCACTAGCTGAGTTGAAGTCAGAATCTAACAATGGGTTTGGAGTGTACATTGTCTGTCGAACGGCTGATGCCCTGCAGCAGTTCGTTAGATCAAATGTCAGTCGACAGCTCAGTCAGCTGCTAGAGACAGTCTTCAGCAGACTCATTAGAGAGAAAATTGTAGTTGTGCAGCTGGACTGGATACAAGATTATCAGCGATGTGCCCGCAACTTCATAGAAACCACACGCGGTGTGTAACTACTACATAATACTTACTACTACAGGGTGGGCCGAAAAAACCGGACCTGTTTGAGCGTTGATAACTCAGCGATGGTTACCCATAGAAAGGCGGGTAATATGTCAAAAGTTTTAGAATATTGTAGACAAAAAGGGCCGAACTTGCATAGCAAATCATTTAAATATTCTTTGCCCAATTTGCTTAAATCTTCATTGCCCCTGAAATTAGGCATTTGCCTGCACTCCCATGTGCCCGAGTTCATTGAACTCAAAAACTCACTGCCAAAAAGTCCAGATTTAAATTCTGTGAAATTTTCAGTGTCGGGGCATTGCAACTAATAGCACAGTCACAAAATCTCAGTAACTGACCAGCTAAAACGTGTGCTAATCGAATGCTGGGCTCAGCTGATACTGAACACATTAACTCCAGCGATCGACCATCTGCCTAAAAAAACTGATGACGGTTATGAATGCAAAAGCTTGGCAACTGCCTATGCTGAATTTCATCTGAACTTAATGTATGTGTTAATGATTGTTGATATTTCACTGTACGCTGAATGAAAATCAACTTAAATTCATCCGTTACTGCCAGTTTAGCATGATTTTGGGGGTGGAACAGATTTGTGCAAATCAGCAAAGAATATTTAAGTGCTGAGACATGCAAGTTATACACTTTTTCTGTACACAATTTTGAAACTTATTGGAATATTACGTGCCTTTCTATCAATAAACATTGCTAAGTTATAAAAGCTCAAATGTCCATGTTAAATCCATGTGTTACAATCAAATTTGGCAGAATTTCGGGGGTGACGAATATTTATGCAAATTAGGCAAAGAATAGTTAAATGCTTTAATATGCAAATTTGTCATTTATTTTTTTACAGCATTCTGAAACTTTTAACATATCGCACGTCTTTCTACCACTAGCCATCACTGAGTTATGAGTGCTCTAACAGGTCCGGTTTTTTTTGGCTCACCCTGTACATAGCACTACTACTACTACTAATACTACTACTCTTAGACTGGACTGCCGCCACAGTTAGCCCAACTAGGCTTTATAACCATGGCTGTACATGTTTAAAAAATTTTATACAAAAAATGGCATGCAGTTTTTGTGAGGTTGTGATTTACACGTATTACGAGCGAGAGCACGTAATGCTTCGTGTGTCTTAGCCATCGTCTGGGCGTTCGTCTGTCCGTCTGTCACATTGTGGTATTGTGTCAGACAGACACAAGCTAGGATCATGAAATCTTCACTATCGGTTGCCACAAAACTCTAGTTTAGCAGGACAAAATTTTGTGCACCTGGGTGAGAGGGTTCCCCTCGAACTGGGGCGTGAAAGAGGGGTACCCTCTGAATTTGCTTATTTTACCGATATTAGCTGGTATAGCATGTAAACGGTTACAGATAGGCACAGACATGCTGCTTATCATAACAAGCACTGGTGACGAGCTTCATAAGAATGTCAAC
>Ga0056128_1003348_pt1 | contig 19629 bp, 13 predicted proteins | sample WorMetLIZISLAND2_FD_71113 | JGI IMG/M metagenome (GOLD analysis project Ga0056128, IMG submission 71113) | Marine gutless worms symbiont microbial communities from Max Planck institute for Marine Microbiology, Germany - Olavius geniculatus... ... | reverse complement strand
TACTAAATACTGAATAAGTCATCGCAAACGTGTGAAATAAAGCACACAAACAGTCTACATTAGTAGCAAAGTTCACACTGTCTCTAGTTAAAAGCACTGTCTCTAATGAAAAATACGCATTACCATCGTGATCATACCACGACAAAAACTACGCTCAGCGTCTACTGCAGCTTTGGTGGTTCCAGTTACACGACATTCCACACTTGGCGATCGGGCTTTTCCTGTTATTGCTGCTAAGCTGTAGAACGCACTGCCGGGCGACATCACTTTTAACTTTTCGACATAAACTGAAAACATTTTTATTTCGTCGATCTTATGGCGAGTGACTGTTTTGATTTGTCTGTGTTTTTGTCTTAATTAGCGTTTTATTTTTTGGTTTTTATTTTTTAGTGTTTCTACGTGTTATTATCGTGTTGTAACGTGTTCTTGAAGTGCAGTTTGCACTTATACCACGCTAATCAGTTCGTAGTGATGATGATGATGACACACCGGACACCCTGCATCCATCTCAGCAACTCGCATTGCACAGTTTTCACAAAAGCGTGCGTGCCCACACGGCACCAATGCGAACCCCTCGCGCGGTGCAATCAGCCACACCTGGCAGAATTGTGACTCTGTCACAGCCGACGCTGACGACGTTGTAGCCGTGGGTTTTTAACCGATATGTCACCGTATCTCACAAAACAAGAGGGTATATACAGCGTTATTTTACCAATATACAATGTCTTTTCTCTCCAGATTTTCTTGTCCCCCCTGTCCCCGCTGGAGGTTTTGATCGCTGCTTATTGCTGTTTTGCTACTCCCTCAATGTCCACTCCCGCGATGTCCACCCCTGCTACTTGGTGCCGCGATGTCCACTCCCGCGATTTCAGTCGCCCCGGCTAAGCCTAGGCCTACATTTGAGCCAGGGGGCGGGGTTTCATCAGGCCTGCTTGATATTTGCTCGATGTCTGCTCGACGCTTGCTCGACGTTTGCTCGACTGAGCTGAACTAAACCGACATGGTTTTGTTTTTAACAAACTAACCAACAAGCAAGCTGTAATGCATTACAGAAAGCATCTTTTAACGGCATGGGTGACTAAGTGATTACGCACACATAAGCGTGAACCAATGACCAATAAGTTCGCCCTGCTCGCCCTATGGTCACTTCCTTAAAAAACTGGTGTCAGTTTAGTTTAGTTTAGTTCAGTTTAGTTAAGTCCATTTCAGTTCAGTTACGGCGCTCTGTACGCGTCTTTAGGCCTATTTGTTGTTACAAAGCGCAGCATATGATGCTTCACTGCTACGGTTATTAATTCTGTGCTGTGTCAGAATAACGTAGGCTACACTGTATGTTAATTGTTAACGTTTGGAATATCACACTTTCAGAAATCGATAGGCCGATGTGTCTGTGCGCTTGATGTGTTATGTTTTTTTCGGTGTCCTGGCCAAGTGTCTGGGACGACTTGACTGAATGTGACAGTGACCTGACCACCACATGTACACGGTGTTTCATAAAAGGACCCCTTTTTGTTTTTTTCATAATTCACTCAAATGATGAGCAATTTGCATGAAATTTTTACCAGTTATAGCTGAATAAATACTAATTCGAAATATTTTAACACAACATGGCAGTTGATTAAATATTCTTTGCTAGTCGTGACGTAACGCTGACATTATAATGTGTCACGGGTACAAACATGCTAATCTCAATTGGTGCTGTCAGTTGCTACCTTGCTTCAATGGTGAAAAATCTGATTCGTTGGTGTCAAATATTCGAAGTTTTACAGTTGCAGCCACAAAAACGTGCAAAGCGATCGAATTTAGGCTACATGTCTGTGGGGATAGTTGGTCTTTCACATATTCGATCAAGACAGTGCACTATCACACCAAGCTTGCAAGATGTTGAGTTTTGGGATCATAAGACGCCCAATTTTATGTTTCCATGTTGCTCAGTGTTGACACGATAAGCATTTTTCATTAGCGAACCAAATTAAGTTCACCATCGAAGCAGGGTAGCAACTGACATCGCCAGTTGAGACTAGCAAGTTTGTACCTGTGATACATTATGAAGTCAGCGTTACATCACGACTAGCAAAAAATGTTTAAGCAATTGCCATATTTTGTTTAAATATTTCGAATTAGTATTTCTTCAGTTACAACTAGTAAAAATTTTATGTAAATTGCTCATAATTTGAGTAAATTATGAAAAAAACGAAAAGGGGTCCTTTTTATGAAACACCGTGTACATACTGTAGGCCTACATGATACTGCGCTGTCTAATTCTACTGAAAACTTACTGTTTGTGTTTGTTTTTTTAGCAATGTGTAGATTTACTGATGTAAGTCTGCAGTGTGGTGCATTTTGATTTCGTTTGTGTAAAGTTTTAATATGATGTGTTTTGCAGAAAACGTTATGGCTCATTTTAACGAGCTTATTGATCAGATGGAGTGCATACGTGCCATGTTTCGGAAGGTACGTATTTTTTCCTTTTACTGTTAGCCAGAGCTACAGAAATTAATCGCTATATTTTTGGCTAGTCACGTTATTAGGGGTGCATTATAATTTGCAAAATTGTAGGCCTAGTCAAAGTAGTACAATTCCATAACCAAGCGTCTGCCGCCTAGACGTTTGTCACTCAAATGTTTTGTCGCCCATGCATACGCATTCCCGCCAATGTACAGGTATAGGCAATCAAAGTTACATTTGACTGGGAAAGGACTATGCGCATTTGCACTGGCAAATACATCATAACGCGAGACATAATAACAGTCTGTGGGCTTGGTCCGCTTGCACCAAGCGGAGTCCCACGGAGCCAGGAAGTTGAAAGCGTTTTGGCACTCATGTGCGGTATTTCCGCTTCAAATTTTTCTGAATATTTCAAGGGTATTTTATGAATCTTTTTATGTTCACATAACAGTGCCAAGCAGACAGTGCCGAAAGAGGATTTTTGGCCGTTTGACCAGGCCCGTCGAGAGCCACAGCGGGGCCCAGGTAAACATTCTTGTGGAGCCCCCAAACATTTTCATGGGGCCCGTCTGGGGAGAAAATTTTTGAATTTTTTTTTTCAAAATGGTGCATTCTGGTGCACTTTATATTTTTAAACGACGGCGGGGCCCCCCAAACCTTGCGGGGCCCAGGGTAGCTTACCTCCCTACTCCACCCTTTCGACGGGCCTGCGTTTGACCACTGAATATGACTGGAAGGGGGAGGCCATGGCCAGATTGCTATCCTTTTATACACTGTGTCTCAAAAAATATCTTCGACATTTTTGACTGTAACTTGAAAACCAATTACCAGATTTTGATAATTATTGGTACGAATATTTCTGACACAAATTGCCATCAAATGACCATTCAGTTTCCCACCTCACCCAACGTTTGTTTTTGCACTACTTGGGGAAAACACAACCAGCGAAATATCACTTTTTTATTCAATGCGATATGATTGCTTAATTAACATAACGCGTAAAACACATTTTGTTCACATTTCTGACACTTTGGTTGACAATTCATCCAGTTGTCTATTTTTCAACTGCATGCATAAAATTGCTTGAAGTGTTTGCCCACTCTGCGAACACAGGCAAGAAGACGCTTTTTCCATTCATTGACAACAGTATCGATAAAGTTCTGCTCCAGACTAATGCAGGCTGTACCAGTCGCTTCTTGACTCTTTAAACATTCCTAAACTTCATCTAGTAGACACAGTGCTGCATGACAGTCAAACCTTGTAACAGACCGGCTGTTGGGGCCCACAGATTAGGATAGATGGAATTTATTTATGTTTTTTCAATTCATTTTAACACGTATTATGCTTGGTCTGCTTTCCCCAGGTAGTGCAAAAACAGACGTTGGGTGAGGTGGAAACTAAAACGCCTATTTAATAGCCAGTTGTGTCAGAAATATTTTTGACAAAAAATTATTAAAATCTGCTAATCTTTCTTCAAGTTACGATCGATAATGTCAGGGATGTTTTTCAGGTTTTTTGTTTATTTCAACACATATTTCGCTTGATCTGCTTTCCTTAGGTAATACAGAAGCATACATTGAGTGAGGTAAAAAAAACTAAACAGTCAGTTTCTGGCAAGTTGTGTCAGAAATATTTTTACCAAAAATTATCAAAATCTGATATCTGGTTTTCAAGTTACAGTCGAAAATGTTGGGGATGTTTTTTGAGACACAGTGTAGATCCGCCAATGGGTATCTTGCTGTAGTGAGCTGAAGTGGCAATAAATACAAAAATGGCCGCCACGATGGGATACGGGATTATGTGATGTAAGTCGTTCGAACGGCTGCTTTTCCCATAGCAGCATTAATGGTCGTTTCAGGAAGCGGGGTCTCTGGTCTGCGTTCAAGATAAGCTGAGACAACTGCAAGCCGATGTCGATTGCATTCTAAAGGCTTGCTACGGAGAATGTCAATGCGAAGACGGTGGACCTTGTGGAAGAGGAAAGCCTGACTGTGAAGCCTTGCAAGTATGCCTGCTCGTTTCTGCTGCAGAAAAACCGGGTTTGACATATGGCGAGCTACAAATGCTGACAACTTACTTACTTATTTTGTTCACAGCATTAAGTGAGTGAGTGAATGAGAGTAGTTTCTTAACGGCACGCCGACATTAAATATGCTATTCAGTGCTATGGTCAAATGGTTACAGTATTAAGTGTTGTTCACACACATCTATTTGTAGGCCGAGATATCTGTTCGACTTGTCGGCCGACAAGTCGGTTTGTGATCAAAACTTTAGCCGTCGTATTCTGTGCAGTTTTGCTTTTAGATTATTACACTTGTTATTATCATCTTTACGTATTTTTAAGTCGGCATAGCCGTCTTTGCACATATTCGAGTCGATGTTTCGGTTACTGACGATACTTGCCATTAGTGACTTTACCGCGTTGCGAAATAAACACAACATACAACTAGTGGCTTGTGGCTTCAAAATGAGTGTTGAACGCAGTGCTAAGTGGCACCAGCACCCACACGTCGTTGTTAGATGTTGACGCTGCTGTAGGTACGACTGTCATGGTGCGTGATGCAAGAGAAATTGACTATGTTGGAAACTGACGTAGAGGCCATCTTTCGTCGAACCGGAGGCCGCAGCAGTATCGACTTCGATCCAGAGCCGCTCACTACCATGACCGAAGTTCAGGTAAACCACACAAAGTCGAGTTCACCGGCAAAACTGAGTTTCAATCGCAGTCACAGCAAACATGCGCGCCATTATAACACGCGATCGTCAGCAGGGAAAAAATATTACAGTGGTAATATCGTGATCAGAGAGGCGGCGCTTAGTCGGTAGTAAAAACTAGTTTTCTGACGACTGGAAGGAGATCACGTAATTTTACAGCCACCGACAGCCGCTGGAATAAATGACATCTCTCGGATTTTTAGTGAATCGTCCACTCAAATCTTGCATTAATTCCATTGCTTGGTGCTGGCGTGTTCCGTTCCGGCTGACTTAATGGGCAACTGGAACGAAGATGTGACTGTTTACCAGTTGCCTGTATTTAACTTCTTTCTTACTTGCCGCTTTGTTATTAGTAGAAAGGAATTTATTTGCCATATCACCTAAACATAAAATACAATCATAAATTCAAACAACGGCAGGCTGCCAGGACGAAAATCCATCATAGCTGACCACTTATGATAATAATTACTAATAGTGATTAACAATAGGATGACAACAATAATTACGAACATTACATTATCAATCATGTTTAACCAATCAATCATGTTTACTGAACCGGATATGCACATAGATATAAAACAGTTTAAAACTATGGGCCAGTTCAAAGGACGCACAGGGCCTAGCTTAGCCGCTAACGTGTGCCCCAAAATGTGACAATCATAAACTAGCAATGCTATGATTACTACTGTTGAAATCGTATACTTAGAATCTTCGTGTATGATCGTATGACTATGCTGCATGACGTTAAACTGTCGATGATGTTAGTTCGCACTGAAGCCGATTTTCGACGAGATCGACAATAAAGCTGCGTCAAACCTGGTCCTTGCGATAAGTACCGGTCTTGGCGACGTTATCACCGAAACGCTTCAAAAGATGCTCGATAACGTAAGATTTTCAAAATTTTTTTAAGGCTCTGTAGGTGATATACAAAGCATATTCACAGATCTTATTGTCTATTCGGTTTGTAGATAATAAACTTAGGTTAAGTCAGTTTCTTCAGATACGCGGCTGTTATGGTAGCTATCGAGTGGTTAGTATTTGGATAGGTGACTCTCTGCGGACAGGTAAACCATTTCTGTATATAACCATCCAGCAGCATCAAAGTTAACTCAGCCCTCTATTCCTATTTGGTAAAAAAAAATCGAGTACCGGCCTGTCTTGCTGTGGTTATAATGGGACAGGTTCATTTGTGTCGGGTGTCAGGCAAAACTGTGTGATCCCATATGGCAGGTGACGCTCCGTATCTTTGAAGTGGGTTTTCACGCGAAGTGTGGTTGAACTGTACGGCTGCAGGACAACGAGTGGCGGCGGGTGATCGGGTTTCTGACGAGCGTGGTCGACGGCAAACTGGATCGGGCGGAGTTGGATAAATTCGGCGAGGACTTGGACGGGAAGCTGCGCTGTATGGCACGCCATCTCTCCGGGGTCCAGTCCAAACTCGAGGACGCAGACGACTCACCCGCCGCCGGCACCAAGAAAGCGCGCTGTCTGTCCTGCGACAAAATCACACGCGCCCAGCGATCAGAGTAGACGTCTATACTTACCTCGACTTGCACAACATACGTATACACCGTATTTCCAAAAAGGCCACTTTTTGATTATCTGCGTAAAACATTGATAATTTTGGCACGCAACATCGCGAATAAACTTGACGTCAATGGCTGTAGTTTAGCCCACCTCACGTTTTTTACTAATGTTGCGTGGCCCCGTTTTATACTGAGACACGGTGTATACGTTTAAGCACGTTCTACAGTGCGAGTGTTTGCATACTTTTAGATATATCTCATGCATTGCGTTGTTAAAAGTTGCGTTTGTCAATTTTTTCATTAAAAAATATATGATAATGATGACGAGTGTAACGAAACATAATAAACAGTAGATCGTGTACTGTGGTTTTGATCGTATTAAACCCTGTACTTATTTAATGACCGTGATCGACGGCGTGTTCTGCCTGGACTCACGTGTGATGTACAAACGCGAGACGCTATCAGTTGTCACATTTGAGTGGAATGAAATTTTGGACACTTATCAAGGCGCGTACAAAGCGACGTAACTGAACTGAACTGAACTGACACGGTTTAGTTTCTGACGAACTGAATAGTAAACGGGCAGAGCGAGTCCATTGGTCATTGGTTGATCCGCAGACTACGTGTGCGTAATCACGTAGTCACAGACGCCGTCAGACAGTGCCTACTGTAATATATACTGCCATGGTCAGTTCGTCAGAAGCTAAAGCATGTCAGTTCAGTTCAGTTCAGTTCAGTTTAGTTACATCACGTGAAATAAGTACTGCCATATTACACTGAGAATTTTTGAAAACACAAAACACACGGCATTATAGGCTTGTTAATCGTAATGCTAGCTATCTATTCTGTTGCTTGCGTGACCTTGCAACACTGTGAGCATATTGCATTGCACCTTCACGCCGCTGTTTGCCAATTTTGTGACGACTGCGTGATTGAAAATATTGCATCCAGCAGCGCTCAGTTTCACTCTGCTGTTCCACGTACACGATGGCATCTCTATCTCTTCGTTCCCTGGGATTTATAGATGTTAGCTAAATTCAAAGAATCGTTCATTTTTTGTAGGAAATATGATATATTTGAATGTATTTTAAAAAAAAACATTTGTCGTACTGCAGATCGCATGACGAGTATAGAAAATTGAGATGCGGCAAAATCCAACGTTTATGGCTATGGTTAGAAAAAAATTAAACCGTTTAAACGTAATAATGTTCGACCACCGAATGTTACGTATTTATTTTAGTTTATTTTATTTAATGACAAAGGGCCGCAGCCACTTACATGCCACAGTAAAATTACAGCATACATCAATGAATGTCTCTGATAACACAATACAACAATATTCTTATGTCTTGTGTGTGTGCGAATCAGGGCAGACAAATCGAAGCCGCTGACAATCTTGCCGCCGGCGTTTCCGGTTAATAGATCTGTCCGGCCGTACTCAACATTTCACATGGCGGAATTCCGGCAAATTGCATCCAGGTATTTTGCACTGAAAACTGTAAATACGTTAACAAAATTTGTATTGATCACACGACAACATCGGCACTGCAATTACCATTTCTGCTACCTCTGTTACTGTCACAGTCACTGAATGCAGGTTCAGATATTCGGTTTTCGTTTAACTGACAGTAAATCTTATTGGTGGTTAGGCCGTGGTCCCAGAGGAGAATTTGGAATCGCTGTCGCAGGTCATTTTATAGGGTGTTGGATACAACGCTCCTTTAAACTCCGCAGCTAAATTTTAAGGGTAAGAGTAGAAAAAAAGGAAAAAAAGAAAGGGAAGGGTGAAAGGAAGAGGAAGGGAAGACATGGGCGCGTGAGGAGAACCCCCAAGACAAATTCCTAGCTGCACCTGTGCCCAACCAACAACACCAAAATACTGAAGAAGTAAATGTTGAGTTGATTTTAGCTAAGTATCAGCTGCAGTAGAATAATCATTCGTATTCATTCATTTATTGAGCACGCCAAATGGCAGCACAGTCGCATAATGCGGTGCAATGAAAGCTAAAAAGCGTACAAGCTTATTAGATGACTGTATGCAAATCTGATGTAGGCTTACCAGAAGTTTCAGAATGTAAGTAATGCAACTGTTTTCTTTGTTTTTTATTGTTCTTGCAATTTTGCTTTTTGCTTGCTGTATTTTTTGTTATTCCTATGGCGTTTGCCGGTTGAGAAATAATCGATAACTTACTTACTTACTTATAAACATGAATCATAAGATCTAGAGGTGAAGTTGCTAGAACATAATAATTATCATCGTTGTGTAGTTCAGAGACGTGCACTGCTGTTTGATTGTGGCTCAGTATGCCGTCGAAGCTTCGGGCTACCGGCAGCCGTGACCCATTTGCGGTCTACCGACACAAGGGCGGTTCACTCAACAAAAGCATGGCCAGCAAGCGCACCGCTACACCGATGTCTACCTGCCAGAAGAGGCAAGACATTCGGTCTTGCTATTGCTAAGTCACTTATTTTTTGCGCCCGACATGCTGTAAAAACTAAGACAGAGAACGGAAAATATTAACAAGAAATCTTACCAATTAAAACATGCTGCCTTAGTCTGTGGTCGTGACACGACGCTATTGTTCTACTGTGAGGTCGTCCTCATAGGCCGCATTACGCGTCGTGCCTGTTTGTCTGTCTGTCTGTTCGTCCCGTACGGGCTCCCAACTCGAAAAATAATTAAAGGTGCAGAAAAACCGAAAATTGATGTAAATGTTTTTAGATCAGGAGTATTTGCTAAGTTTTAGCGTCAAAGGCCACTCAGGCAGACTGCCGCACATAGGTCGGCACTAGTTTTTTAGTCCGCCCGGAAGCGATAGCTTGCGGAGCTGACTTAAGTTTTAACCCAGATGTTTTGTTTTCAACACGAGATCTTCGAGATGCGTTAGCCGACCGGCGTAAAATTTTGCACGGTGGTCAGTACTATGCCCAATTTTATAATGCCGGTCCAAAATTTTGGGGGCACACCCCAAAAAAATTTCAGGGGCCAAAAACATGCAAAATTTAGCCGATTTCGGACGACTTTGAAGTTCGGCGGCGAATATCTCCGAAACGGATAAAGATATTCAAAATTGGATAAATATTTTATCTACCGCGATTTCTCCTACGTCAGGCGAAACAAGTGCGGTGAAGTTTGGTCCAGTAACCTTGGAGATCTTGATGTGAAATCGTACCCATCTAAAACGCATTTTTCGGAAGAACATATTTCGGCCCCCAGGGGGTGCTGCGCCCTCAAATTTTTACACCCGCTAGAGTATGACCAAGTCTTACTAGCGCACCCCCACCGGGGACTGGGGCCTCCTTACAACTTTTTTTTAAAAAGTCAAAAATTGGCTTAAAAGGTAGTAAAGGAACGCTTATAACTTCGGAGTTAGGGGGTGTAGCTCGACGAAACTTTGGCACTTGACGTGTCTCTAGGTTGAGGTGTTAACGAAAGTACAACATTTGGTGGCTCCGCCCCCCCCCCCTTTTAAAATTTGGAGGGCAAAAAACGTTTAAAAATCGGTGCGATTTACGACAACTTTTGAGTTTGAGCGCAAATGTCTCTGGAACCGATAAAAATAAAGACAAAATATAACCAGCGTTGACGAGAACGATCTTTTCGGCGTTGAACATAAAAAAAGTTGATAAACTTCGGTCCACTACGAACAAAGTTATAAGCGCTCATGTTGACTTACTCTAAGTCGACAATGTGCGTTCGGCGAATGCCAATGCATTTGAGTTCGGGCCACGTGCTTTTGGTTCCGGGGAAATTTTACTCCCACCCCTAATTTTCCCCCAATCGGACTCAGAGCGCCGGGCGGACTCACGTTGGGCTTTGCCCCAAATTTCTAGGTTGTTTATGTTTTGCTACAAATTTTTTGTTAAGCGCGAGATCTGCGAGATGTGTTGGCCGATCGGCGTGAAATTTTGCACGATGGTCAGTACTATGCCCAATTTTATATTGCCGGTCTAAATTTTTTGGGGGGTCACACCCCCAAAAAATTTTAAGAGCCAAAAACATGCAAAATTTGGCCCGATTTCGGACGACTTTGAAGTTCGGCGGCGAATATCTCCGGAACGGATGAAGATATTCAAAATCGGATAAATATCTTATCTCCCGCAATTCCTCCTGCGTCTGCAGGTGAAACAAGTCCGGTGAAGTTTGGTTCAGTAACCTTGAAAATCTCGATGTGAAATCGTACCCTCCTAAAACGCATTTTTTCGGAAGAGCATATTTCGGCCCCTAAGGGGTGCTACGCTCTCAAATTTTTACACCCGCTAGAGTATGACCAAGTCTTACTAGCGCACCCCCCACCGGGGACTGGGGCCTCCTTACAACTTTTTTCAAAGGAAAGTCAAAAGTTGTCTCAAAATGTAATAAAAAAGCGCTTATAACTTCGGAGTTAGGGGGTGTAGCCCGACGAAACTTTGGCACTTGACGTGTCTCTAGGTTGGGGTGTTAACGCAAGTACAACATTTGGGGGCACCGCCCCCCTCCCTTAAAATTTGGGAGGGCAGAAAACGTTCAAAAATTGGTGCGATTTGCGACAACTTTTGAGTTTGAGCGCAAATATCTTTGGAAGCGATGAAGATAGCGACAAAATGTGAACGGCGTTGACGAGAGCAATCTTTTCGGCGTTGAACGTAAAAAATTAGATGAACTTCGGTCCACTACGAACAAAGTTATAAGCGCTCATGTTGACCTACCCTAAGTCGACAATGCGCGTTTGGCGTATGCCATTGCATTTGAGTTCGAGCCACGTGACTTTGGTGCCAGAAAAATTTAACCCCCCTCCCCCCTCCTCAATTTTTTCCCAATCGGGCTTAAAGCGCCGGGCGGACTCACGCTTTGCCGCAAATTTCTAGTTTAGTTTGCTTCCGACTATCATTCGTGTGTTGAATTATGTGAATACATAGGCTAGTAAGTAGAATAATTTTGTTGTGATTATATCGATATGCTGCATGCTGTTACAGAGTAAGTTGTTGTTCTTGTTATTGCAGTGATTTGGCCAGCTGCGAGGAGGAATGTCTGTAACTATGCATGCGCCAATCGTTTGTTAACTAATCTAATGTCAAGTGACCAGATTAATGTCATTAAATTTTAGTATTTTACCAGTAAACTTAATTTACTGTTATTAGATCATTGCGCAGTTGACTGCCACAGTTGTTTTAAACGGATTTTTAAACAGTTCTTGATGTCGACACCGCTCATCAAACGTTTTGTGTTATTGTCATTTAAGCAGCAGAGCAAAAATTACAGCAAACTTTTTGTGCTATTTTTCATCAGTTTAGGCCTGTAAAATTCTTATGCTTTTGGTTTCCGTCTGTCTTCAAAAATACCTTTTTAAAATCTGTATCAGATTTTCAAAAATATTGGTGCGTACAATTTTTAGTTCGCTTTTAAACTTTTGCTGAAAAAAACTGCTTGCATTTCGTTTGTTATGCTGCAGAATTTTTCTTCAGTTCTCGTGCATGGGTATTATTCCGTGTGTCATTTTGTTTTCTGTGAGCCGCTGTGTACACGGCAAGTCACAAGGTAAAAATTTAAAAATAAGTTTCCGCCTAATTGCAATCGAAAGCACGGGAATTTTTAGGCCTTACGTGTGTAAAATTTTTATTAAAGCTGTTTGCATTTCGTGCTGTGTTAGTGACGGAACTCCGAATATGCCAACCGTCACCTGCTACTTGCCACTGGTCAGTTTATAGGCCTATACGTTTGACGATAACCTTTGGCCAATTGTCCATTAACGATTAGTTGTTTTACTTTTCCGTTAGTGCATAACAGTGCCTGTGAACCCGTAAGACATTGATGGTTATTAGACAATGTTGTCAGTTGCGGAGCATATTGTAAACCCCGGATTAGTGCTTTTAATGAGTGTTCCTTTATCCAGGCCCGTCGAGAGGGTGGGGTAGGGGGTAAACTACCCCGGACCCCGTGACGTTTGGGGGGTCCCGCCGTCGCTCAGAAATATAAAATACACCAGTATGCACCATTTTGAAACAAAAAAAAATCAACAATTTTCTCCTCAGAGGGGTTCCTTCATAATGTTTGGGGCCCCGCGAGAATGTTTCCTCGGGCCCCGCTGTAGCTGTCGACGGGCCTGCCCTTATCTTCTCGTTTGAAGAGCACGTCAACTGTTTCCCGCCTGTCCTCTGTCATAGCAAACTGGTGCGTGAGTTTGTAACCCATAGCAGCCGACATGTAGGTAACCTTTTTTTGTCCTATTGTCAGTATTGGCAGATAGAAAATAATGCATGCTATTGGATTCTACCATCAACGGCGATGATTTAAATATTTCGATTCAGGGTTATTGGGATGACATCGTAAGATGCCATTGACGTGGAATTTGTGCAAATTCAGAAAGTACGCTAGATTGGAAGTGAAAACTTTGCATTATAGGAGGTTGACGCTTATCCCCAGTTCCCCATGTTTTGTTGTTGGACAAATTTGCACGTGAGGAACCCGAGTAACGAAGAAACGTCGTTTCTGATAAATTACACGCATGCAAAACTGGAACAAATAATTATCTGTCCTACACATTGATTGATGACTTGCAGGACGTACAAGCGACTATAGACGACAGGAGCGGCGGCGCTCAACGGAAACGGAGAACCGAAGACATTGAACCGAAGTCACCGTCAGCGACAGACGTCAGCAGCGGCGACGGTCCGCGCAAGACCGAGTTGTCCGTAATGTCGCCGGGACCACCCAAGTTCAAGCAGCCCCCACAGCTCTCAGCCTCAGCGACCTCCACGTGCATGATAAAGACTGACCTAGGAGAGTTTGTGAAAGCGCAGGGCAACGCCGTGGCCGGGGTGGTCGCGCTGAACCCGGCAGTGAAGGCTGAGACCTCGCGCGAGGCGTACAAATGGCCGACTCGCTCCCTCGGCTGTCAGATCGGCCCGTCGCTGACGGATCTTACCAAGCAGGGCGGAGACGTTTCTGACGGCAGACGTCAGTCTTGCAGCGCTGCGTTTCGTCTGGGCACCAAGTAGTGATCGTATATTGACCAAAACACCGTCCGAATATTTCGGCTTGCATCTGGTTTCGTAGTCGTTTTCTCCATGCTCAACCCAGAATATTGACTGTTCATGTTCTAGGCATTCTTATCGTTCAGTAACACTGAGCTGTTATATGTCAATCGTTATTCACTAAAACATTTTGCTAACAAACACGCAGAGATCGTTCAACCACAGCGCGGCATTTCTGAAAACATCATGTCGCAGAATTGGCGTAAGTTATAAAACGTTGAAGTAGGCTAGGCCTATACTGGACACAGTTACACGCATAATTATATTGTTGGCAATTATCTTCTTATGACGATGAATCGATATTAAATTATGACCACCGTTTGCCGCGATTGTTGTTTGTATTCTGCAGTTTAAAGTCCTAATTACAGTGCCTTTAAGCTTTCTGGCGTCGTACTCGTACACGACATATTCCGTGTCATACAGTGTCATGTGGACGGAAAAGGATTATTTTGCAAGACAAACTTTTATTTAATAAAAACCCACGAGAAATATGCCTAGTTGCCTACACAATTCGCATAAAACGAAAAGTATTTCCGAACCACAAGAGCTATAGGGCAGCGCTGATCTGTTATCTAGTCCTCAGCCAGACACCAGTTTACACTGCGAGATTACGGATACAGTGCTAGTGGATCGCGCAGTGTGCCTGTTTATCTTCCATCTTTCGCTGGCAGGCTTACTCATTGCGTCTACCCACGGAGGGATGGCCAGGCTGAGTTGACCTGACACAGTTTGCACACTAGACAGCAAAAACATTTTGATGCACAATAAGATTATTAATATTTTACTTTAATCTCAATTTCAGACTTAAGCTTAATATCACACTAAAAAGTATACCGGTATATATACATCTTTATTCATCGAAGAAACGATAGATTAATACATACGCACATGAATGCAATTAACAACAAGAAAAGAAAAATAAATAAACAGATGTATAGATAACATCAGTTGATCGAAAAGTATCGTTAAATACTTTACATAAACACTGCTAAAATAAATAATCACAATTTGCAGTTCATACGAGACAGTCCAGAAGAGCTCCAGTTAAAACTTATGGAATGATTTATTTACTTGATTTATACTGTTAACCTTGGATGCCGCACATTTCAGCGAACATTGTTGTACTTGCCACTTAGACATCGCCGTTATGCCGTTATGCTATTCTGCTATTCAGATTTAGTGCGAGTGTACGGCAATAGAAGAGAAGGGAAGGGTCTGGCGTCCGTATATTATGGGCTGACGGCTTTGATATAGAGCATAACGAGTGCACTCTAGGCCCACAGTGTACTGCGTAGACCTATAAGCAATGTTGTGTATGGTGTTGTGTGGGCTTCGTTAATAGACGAAGACGCAATAGCACCACAGTAACGTAAAGTTTTGGTTTTTGTTCGAAAATTTTCACTAAATTACTTTAGAACGTGATGTAAAACTCGGCCGTAGACATGCTATGAACTTGAAGCTACAGGAGTCATTAATGTTGATCGGTAATTAGGCGTAGAGACAACAACTGGGCTACGTGTTAACGTCCGAGTTGTGCATGACTTAGCTTGGATTAGTGTCGTCATAACGCAGTCTCGCCTGAGGAAACACGGCCATGTCTGAAACACCTGCCAGTCTTGAAGAACTTGAGTACGTATTATATATAATCTTTTGATTTGTTGAGCGTTCCGCGAGCTAAAGCCCAAATTCCATTACGCCGACTTTGCGACAAAGTCCGGGACAAGTTTCCGACAAAGTCGGGAACTTGTTTCGGACTTTTTCGCAAAGTCGGCGTAATGGAATTTGGGCTTCCCAGATAGTCAACGTGTTTGCAGTCGCTGACCGACAACGATATTACAAGGTCATTCAAGGTCGTCTGTAATAGCAGGGTATCCTGACTCAATAAGATGATCGAAGACGTCGATTTTCAGTACTTTTGGTCGCTGTTCTTTTTTGCAACTTTCGACGCTGACATAGTTAAGAACGAATATAACAGGACGTAGCCTATTTCTCGGCTGTCGACTGATTAAATACGTGACCTAAAATTATCTTGTACAACCACACATGGCCAAGTTTTTGTTTTTTTCGCCGATACGTTTTTACTCCTACGTTTTCTAGCACTTGATCAAGCAAGTTATTCTGTATTAAATACATGATGCAAGGTAATAGGTTTAATCGTTTCAGTGCCTCTAATTCGTGTACCGCTGTCTCAGGAGATGAGCTTTGCAAGGCGTGTGCATTAATTGTGAATTGATTGTTTTAATGACAGATGGTACCATCCGACGGCAACACGGCACATCGCCGAGAGCTTGTTGATGCAGAACGGTCGTGAAGGAAGCTTTCTGCTTCGGCCTGCTCGGACGTCCAATGCATATGCCGTATCAATCAGGTAGCATTACGTACTTGCAGATATTTATGCTTTACATTAAAATACAACCTAAAATATGTATCAGCTAGATTAGAACATACTGTAACATGTGCTTAGAAAGCCTATATACCAAACATAAGTTCGTGATGCGATCATTGAGCATTGTGTTAATACAAAAAAGTTCTTAGTTCAATAATTTTAGTCTTGCTTTAAGTTTGCATTTTAATACATTTATTGTGTCTGATTTATCACTCACGTGTACTTTATTATTAGGTACAAATGTGCATTGCAATTACGACGCATTAAGGCTAACTGTTGAATTGCGCCTTCTTAATCATCTTACTTATTTATGTACGTAAAATTGGTTGAACGATATGGCAAAAGCGTCTGTTTTGTCGCGTCATTTATTCTCATATTGCTGTTTTTTAACGCTGCATGTTCAGGGCACAGGATGTCGTGAAACATTATCACGTAACGGTCAGAGGCGAAGAATATGACTTTGGTTTCATAACGTTCTCAGGCTTCAAAGATTTCGTGGATCACTTTAACAGTCAGCCAATAATCGCAGGAAAATCCGGTAAATTTTTCCAATAAAACCAGCAGTTTACATTAACTGCAAAAATTTGTGCAAAAGTATTATAATACAAAATTATCTGACCACCTATACCGTGCGATTTACTTTGTGCACAGCGCGGTATTGCTGGCTTGTACCGTAAGTTGTTTGTCGGTTCCGTGTTCGGGTCGTCCGTAACTGTGTAATGTGAACGAATCGTGCCCGTGCACAGTTTGGAATACTCAAAAAGTAATTACGCGAATAACAAATTCTTCTACACCGTGTCCGGAAAAAAGTCTATACAGTATTTTCAACATATCTTTGACAAACTTAAACCTATTTTCATAATTTTTGGCAAGAGTCGTCCTGAATATTCACTTGATTAAACTGTTAAAATATTTTTTCTCATATTACCACGTCACTACGTAGAGCTGAAGTAATTATGACGTCATCGACAATGCCGTTTTTATTGTATCCAAGGTGAAAAACTCTAAGCGTTTTTCGGTTAATAACTCTAATATATGTGAACGTTTGTTTATAATTTTTGATAAGTATTTAGATAACACTGAAAAAGTAATGCGCAACTGACAGTGTACTGATAGTCCACTCTGTCCGAATACTGATGCCACTTTACCGTGTAAAATAAAACACTCTTCGTATTCTTACTTTACTCTATACCGAAATAAACAGAAATGCAGAAAATAGTCTTTTTGATTGATTGATTGATTGATTGATTGATTAGTTGTCTTCAACAGTGACAAAATTTGCTATTAACCAACTTTTGAGTCAACAACTTTGTTACAAATGTACACTAACTACAGCGACGCTAACGCATGCTGCAGAAATGACGCTGCTCGCTGATAAACGGCTACTGCACAACGACGTTCCCGTTGTGCACGCTACGGCCACATTAAACATGGCGAAAATCAAGATTAGGTTGAAAATTTTGATAAAAAGTAACTTATTTATTTCTATGATGACAATGTCTCAAGCTTTTTACTGCAATTTACTTTTAGTAGTTTCCGTTTTCATATTGCAGGGGCTCACTGAGACAATATCTTTTCGCGAAAATGGCATTTTCTATGACGTCACGATTACATTAGCTATACTTAGTAAAAAGTAAATTTTGGAGATAAGTTTCAGATGTTTTTAGTAAAGCGTGTCATTATGATAATGTGTGCCAAAAGTTATAAAAGTAAATTGACATTTATTGAAGTTATTCAGGAAAAAGTGTAGACTCTTTTTTCCGTACACGGTGTATGAAGTTGTCGTTTTTCGAGAATTCGAAAATCGAGTGGCCGACCAAATTAGTAAATAAATGAGTGTCGTAGAGAGAAATCTCATTGCAGGTTTGCAAAACTTTAATTTTACGCGTCTGGCAGCTTGGAGCTTTGGATGTATTTTTCGATTGCGGAAGTGTATGCTAAGCTAGAGAATAATTTTGCTTCGTGTAAAAAATAAGACTGCAAAAAGAAATAATGATAACACATGAAAGATGCCTCTCCGCTACAATATTGTTAGCTTAGACTCATCGTTACTTACAGCGGGCGACAATGACAAGTAGGCCTGTTAGTCTATAGAAGTAAGTAAACGCGTTGAGGATGGGTTTCCACGAGGCGGCGTAAGCCTGAAAGTGTTTTGTTGTTGGTTTTTAGGCGTAGTGACGGTGCTTAACTGTCCATATCCTCGTCACATGGAGGAGCCTTCTCATTACGAGACCGTTCGATTGCATATTGAGCTTGGACCTCGTCTAATTGCACCAGATCAGAACCCACAGCTTAGCGTATGTATCCAAAATATAATCAACTTAGGCTTATACCTAAACTTTAGCTCGAATCTTAAGCCTATTATCCGTGTACAGTATGCATGGGTTTAGTAAGTAATTCGACGGTCGGTTTGTTCTTAAAGAAATTCTAGCTGTTATAAAACTGTTTTAGTTGTCGACTTTATTAATTTGTTTATCGTTTAGTAATGCTATTTGTAGAAAATTACTGGCGTACGTTTATTATTCTCTGTTTAACAGGCTGATGTATTATGCTACTCTGCAAATGTCTGTGTTTTGAAAACAAACGATGATGATAACGATAATGTTTTCATCGATTATCGACACATTTGTGTAGCAATCTTATAATTTTGATACTGTCGTTTCAGTCGAGCTCGAAAGAAGGCTTTTTGACAAAACGTGGCGCTATAGTCAAGGTAATGCACTTTATCTTGTTTTGCGAGTTTCTGCAAAATGTGTTGCAAGATTCGTGCAACATTTATTTCACAATGTTATGCAGACCTGTAACCACGATATAAGTTGAACAAGCAAGCCTCCGCTATAACCTAAGGCTTGGAATTCGCTCTGTTTTTTTCCGACACACTAGCGACACTTTTTTTTACACAATTTCAGTCGCACATATAATAATTATGCAGTCCTAAATCTAGTATTAATGTTTTATGCGTACACATATATTACAGATTATATGGTGCTATGGATTTTGTATGAAAGACGGAAACCGCACGAATTGCGAGGAATATTGTACCCTGAAAATCAGTATATTTTCTTTAAAATAAAATAAAATGGAAGCAGCTTAAGCTAATTGAAGACAAAAGACGTCAGCTGGATGAGACAGATCTTAGTTGTGTTGTCAGAGTTGGAAAGAACGTTGGTTCACGCTGCGGAAGATGCAGCTATGCTACTACAACAAGCGTGCCGACTCCACGCCTATACGAGCCATAGACCTCAATGACTGTGCCGAGTGTTGCGCCGTCGACTCCTTCCAAGAACACACTAACTGCTTCCGGTCGGTCTGTCCTCCTGCGTGTCTGGCCGCTTTAGCTTTTTACTGTGTACGCCCATTGATCTGTATATTATGGACCTTGTGTGCTTGTGCTGTACTTGAATGCAACGCTTGTGCGATCTCATCATCATCATCATCGACAACCGTGGGCTCAATGCCCGTTGGTGTCTGACGCCATTCTTACTATCGCTGCCCACCGCTGCCTATCTAGGGCAGCGTGGCTCAACTCCTGCAGGGTTG
>Ga0056128_1003347_pt1 | contig 19631 bp, 12 predicted proteins | sample WorMetLIZISLAND2_FD_71113 | JGI IMG/M metagenome (GOLD analysis project Ga0056128, IMG submission 71113) | Marine gutless worms symbiont microbial communities from Max Planck institute for Marine Microbiology, Germany - Olavius geniculatus... ... | reverse complement strand
TCAAAATCACGTGGCCCGAACTCAAATGCATTGGCATACGCCAAACGCGCATTGTCGACTTAGGGTAGGTCAACATGAGCGCTTATAACTTTGTTCGTAGTGGACGGAATTTCACAAATTTTTTTTGTTCAACGCCGAAAGGATCGCTCTCGTCAACGCCGTTTAAATTGTTGCTATCTTCATCGATTTCAGAGATATTTGTGCTCAAACTCGAAAGTTGTCGTAAAACGTACTAAATTTTGGACGTTTTTTGCCCTCCCAAATTTTAAGGGGGCGTTGACCCCAAAAGTTGCACCCGCGTTGTCACCCCCATCTAACAGCACGTCACGTGGCAAAGTTTAATAAAGCTACTCCCCCTGGCTCCAAAGTTGTCCAAAGTTCTTGCGGCTAATACGCTACATTTTAAGCCAATTTTTCATCAGTTTTTGAAAAAAATGTAAAGGAGGCCCCCGTCCCCGATGAGGGGTGCGCTAGTAAGACTTAGTCATTTTCTAGCGCCTGCAAAAATTCGGGGGCGCATCAACCCTAGTGGCCAAAATATGGCCTTCCGAAAAATTTGATTTGGGTGGGTAAACATTAGCCGCGTAATCTCTGGTGTTAGTGGACAAAGTTCACCAATTTTTTTATTCAACGTGGAATCAACATATTTGATAACGCCGTTTATTGCTTGTCAATATCTCTATTTATTTCAGAGATATTTGCAGTCAAACTCGAAAGTTGTCGTAAAACGTACTAAATTTTGGACGTTTTTTGCCCTCCCAAATTTTAAGGGGGGCGGTGCCCCTAAAAGTTGTACGTGCGTTATCACTGCGACCTAGAGCCGCGTCAAGTGCCAAAGTTTCGTCGGGCTACACCCCCTAACTCCGAAGTTATAAGCGCTCCTTTATTGCATTTTAAGCCAATTTTTGACCCCCTTTGAAAAAAGTTTTAAGGAGGGCTCCGTCCCCGGTGGGGGGTGCGCTAGTAAGACTTGGTCATTCTCTAGCGTGTGTAAAAATTTGGGGGCGCAGCACCCCCTTGGGGCCGAAATATGGTCTTTCCAAAATTGCACTTTAAGGGGGTACGATTTCACATCTAAATCTCCAAGGTCACTGGACCAAACTTCGCCGTACTTGTTTCGCCTAACGCAGAAGGAATCGCCATAGACGGAATGACTCCGATTTTGAATATCTTCATCCGTTTCGGAGATATTCGCCGCCGAACTTCGAAGTCGTCCGAAATGGGGCCAAATTTTGCATGTTTTTGGCCCCTGAAATTTTTTTGGGGTGCCCCCCCAAAATTTTGGACCAGCATTATAAAATTCGGCCTAGTGCTGACCATCGTGCAAAATTTCACGCCGGTCGGCCCACGCATCTCGGAGATTTCGCATGAGGAAAAAAATAAATAAAACATCAGGGATAAAACTTAAGTCCGCTCCGCAAGCTATCGCTTTTGGGCGGACTAACTAACTTAGGCCTACTAACTTAGCGACGAAGCTGAAAGCAATGCTGTCCAAGTTACCGCACACAACAATAATAGGCCTTTCATATCATTCCGTTGCATGATGTAAGCTTAGTCAAGAAATGATAGGCTATGCTAATAATTCCCTTAGACAGTAAAAGCTATCCAACTGAAGTGAAGCTAACGATTTTACAGATGACTCATCGATAAATCAAACACAGCGAAAACATGCAGTCAGTTGCGGATCCAAAATTTTGGAACAGGGGGCAAAAGGGTAAGGATGAAGTCTGGGAAGGGGGCTTGTCCCTCCCTATAATTTAAAAGAAAACATTTTATGCAGAATAATGCATTTTTGTGCAAAAATTTTTACATGATTATAAGGTGTATCCAGTCAATAAAGGACAGGGGCGACCACTTCACCCCCTGAATCCGCCACTGAAATCAGCAACAGCGAGATAATTATATGTTTGCCTTGGTCTGTTTTGTCGTAGTCGTCGTCGGTTGTCGTCGTATCGTCGTCGTCGTTGTTGCCGTTGTTGTTGTTGCGGGAGGCAGCCTGCTGTTGGGCGCTGTCTCTGCTGACCACGCCCTCGCTGATCGGCACAGTCTGGTGGAAACGAGCGTAGTCGACTTGATACGTTCCGTCTTCTCGCCGGTACCTCACTAGTCGCTCGAACCGGTGACCCCACAGCACCTCGCTCGGCAGATACGACGTCCTCGCCTGCAATCAGAGAAGCTCAGTCGTTCAGAAAAAATCACTCAGTTATGCTACACTCACTACAAGCGGCGGAAGCTACTGCAGGGCTGGCTGGCTCGCTCAGTTTGTCCTGTGCATAATCGGTTGAAACATTTCTTAAAATCTCGATAGACACATCTGTTATACCCCTTGTTGTTCGTTGTTATCCTAAGATTAATCTAGTGCGTCCGATAGGCAGAACTACACGTTTTCTGAGTCAGTCTCTCCCTTAACCTGTTTTAAAACACAAATCTATGAAACTCGTAGAACAACGAAAATTGGCTGCGAACATTCTCCAGGAAATGTGGAATTAAATTTCAATTATTTTCAGTTCAAGAAAACAACGTTTGAAAACATCGCGGCCGGCATCATAAACCAGAAGAAAATAATGTACATCTTGCGCAATCACGGCTAGTGTAGTGAACCTAGTTGACCGTCAACAAGTACTTGACAACGAAACGAACGGGCGCTTACCATGTCGGCACTTGGCGCCTATACATTTTTTATTGTTTAGATCTGCTTCTGCAATGCATTGCGCTGTTTTAACGGCAGTAATTTGAGCTATGCTTACGTGACGCGCGACAGTGTACAACGTGCAATAAAAAATGCGTTTTAATGGGGGGTATGCAAACTGACTCCCTCGTAGAGAGGATTCCTCCAACGTGAGAGGTCTAACTTAGACTGTTGAAATCTACGTTTTACGCTGAAAATGTCATATCCAGGTTTGTCTTGGTCTATCTACAGTAATTTCGGCGCAATTCACTGTTAGAGTATAGTCGTCACATCCTAAAATCGCCAAAAAATTACTACGAACCCCCCTTTTTAAATTTCAAGCTCGTTTAAAATCATCGACGTTGGTACCCCCGGAAAGCTGGTCAGCAGTGCTCGTTATGATATGCACCATGTTTTTGCCTATCTGCATGCAACCGTTTTCACGCTAGACGAGGCAATGGCGTAATAATTAGTTTTTCGGGATAACCCTCTTTGCCGCCCTTGTTTAAGGAGAATCCCGTCATCCAGAGGCGCAAAATTTTGTCACGAAAAACCCAGAGTCCTTGTGGCAGCCCACTGTGAAGTTTTCGCGATCCTAAGTTGCACCGTTTTGATACGGCTGGGCAGCAAGGTGTGACAGACAGACAAACGCGTCTACTATAGCTAAGATGCGTGCTTAGCACTACGTTCTGTCGTGCGAAATAATCAGCAGATGTATAAAGTGGATGCTAGCCTGCGTGGTCATTCCGGTGCACTCGACAATTCCCTCTAGTACAACAATGATCTCGAAGTGCCGTCGTCCTGACGTCAGATCCTCTGCGCTGACGTCCCACAGCGGACTTGATTCGCCGATGTAGTGTTGCACGATCACGGGCCACACGAGGAACAGTCGACCTTCGTGATCCGCCTCGGCGCTACTGTCTCCAAGACTCAACTCGCGCTGGTACACCGGAAGCACTTCACCCTCGTCCGTCACCCGCTTACTTACTAGCAGAACGCGCACCTGCAACATCCGGCGCACAGATCATACACAATACATATATTTCAACAAAAGATAAACATCTACAGCGCACCTCTGTCTCTACTATGTGGCCTGACAGCTTCCCTTTGGAGAAACATGTAAACGCGAAGTCCGTCCCGAGCCCTAAGCCTCTATATAAGACGGCGCTGATCTCTGTTTCTTTGCACTTAGCCAGACACCAGTTTACACTGCGATACCACGGATTCGCAGCTGCTGCATTGTGCTGTGTGCCTGCTTACGTCCAAGCTATCGCTGGTACTCACTGCGCTTACCGGGTACGGGGGGATGGCCAGGCTGAGTTTATCTCAGTGGAGAAACATAACTGCTGCTTAATATTTTTAGCCGACCGTACTTGTGTAACAGTCGAGCTTATAGTACGAGTTGTCGTCTGTTTGTCCGTCCGTCCGTCGTCGTCTGTCACGGATGTATTGTGGCTAAACAGTGCGAGATGGGCCTAAGTGGCTATTAATCACTAATAGGAAGTTGCATATTGACTTTTAAATGACTCGAAAATCATTGACCTTGGATGCCTATGAAGAATCATTACGCACTACAGTATGCCAATCGTGCAGTACTGTGGCTGAACGGTAAGTCGAAGAGGGTCGGCGATAATACCATCGGATAGGGCACTGGTGACTTCCTATAGGCTGCCAATAGTAATTATGTCTCCATCTGCAGCGGTTTGGCCGCAGTTTTTAGTAAAAAGTTTCAAGCTATAAGTAGCCGTATCCAGGGGCGGCGATTATAGGGGGGACGGGGGACGGACGGACGTCCCCCCAACCAAAAATTTTGGTTGGGGGGACGCAAATGCAAGCATCCCCCCAACAATTGCCACTTTTAGCCATGTCGTCCCTTCCACTGTCTAGAAGAAATCGCCGCCACTGGCCGTATCTCGGAAATGGTGTCTGTCGGTGTTACAATCACTAACAGGAAATAACGTACTGGCTTTCAAATGACATGAAAATCATTGACCTTGGATGACCCTGAAGTCAAATGTCGGCTATTCTAGCAACAGCTGGGCTTCTTGTTACAACATTCGTTGCAAACACCAGCCTGTTACAATCAGGCAAAATTACACGCAAAGACGAAATGGGCTCTTTTTGAAACACATAGCCTACATGTAAGTGAACGAGTTCAGTCTTCCAAAGGTTCGTAAAGCAAGCTGTCTGATGCAGCGAAAACATGGGTTAACTGTAGTGGCGAACAATAAGCCTACTGCAATAGATCGCTGTCCGCCGAAAGCCAGTTGCAGCCATGGTTGCAGCAGCCACCGTGCAATAAGTTACTCGGACAGACAGACACACTACGACAGGTGTACGTGTATTGTGATGTACAGCATACCGTTGCTCGACCAGAGTAGGCCTAGGCCTATATTCAGCTACCGAAACTGCACCCGTTAGTCATTATCAGAATGACAAGCAGGTAAAACGAATTATACTTCAGCCTGCGAGCATTTTGCTTGTGAGCGCACAAATTTAAACAGCAAAAGTGAAATGGCTTGATGGTGTAGCGGTAGCATGTCGGAGTCGGACTAGCGACTGAAAGGTCCCCGGTTCAACTCCCGCCCGGTACACTGCCAGGTAACAACGTGGGCAAGTTGTTCACACACATGTGCCTCTGTTCACCAAGCAGTATAATTAGGCACTGGTCAAAGGATGGTAACGCTCTGCTGCTGGGAAGGTCTGGCGTTGCAATGGCCATGCGTCACCGACTTAAGTGGTTTATCCACCTACGGGTTCAACGGCCATAGAAAGGGAGATGAGCACCCCGATATATATGCTTTTTCTCGGCTATGGCATCTCGGGTATGGCACCTTTACTTCACGTTGAAAATGAAATAGCGTTAACTAGAAAGCAGTCATAGCCCGCAGGTACCTCCGCCAAGGCAATGTTATTCGCCAGATGGCGTCATCATTTTCGCTTTGCCAGCGGTTCCCTTATTGTCCGCACGCCTTTAACGCAATGGTAACGAAAATTTCAAAGTGATCCAGAATCCAGGATTCCTGCCGGATCACCCCCAAAATTGAATCACTGGTAGTTTGTGCCACTCCCGACATACTCTCAAAATTTCAGAAAGATCCGTCCATAACTTTTTGAGTTATCTTGCTAACACACAGACAAACAGACAAACAAACAAACAGACAAACAAAGTCTGGCAAAAACATTACCTCCTTGGCGGAGGTAATAATAGTCACCCACCTGCGCTTCGACGATGTGAGACTTGCGCATGTCTCCGACGCGGAAGAGAAAGTAGAGCTGCCCGTCACGTGGACAGATTACGGCGCGCTTGCTGAACATCAGAGTCTGCGCTCGCTTCTTCGGTCGCGACAGCTTGGCAAAGACGAGACCGGTCATGAGCGCCTGCGTGATGATGCCGAAGCACGATTGAAACATGACCAGCGCTATGGCGTGCGGACAGTTCGGGTTCATGCAGCGATAGCCGTAGCCGATCGTCTGCTGAGTCTCGATCGAGAACAGCAACGCCGTCGGGAAGTCGTACACCTACAGCAGTATGCCAGTATTACACGGTATAGAACCAACACCAAAGTCAACTCAGCCTTCCATCCCTCCCGAGTAGGTAAATCGAGTACCGGCCTGTCTGGCTGGGGTTAAGGCGTGGCGCGTCAACCTGGTGGCGCGAGTGCATGGCAGGTAACATTGTAAGATCCCATACCGCACGTGACGCTCCGCAGCTCTGAGATGGGTTTTTCATCTCAGAACACTTGTCTATGAGTGAACAAATCTTTATAAAATGCCCGGACCGATTTAATGAATCATGTGCTAGACGAACGTGAATGCCAGATACGAAGGTCGCCAAACATATTATCTATTCGCAACATACTTCTTTGTTTCCAACTTCCATGTTCGTAGTTTTATCAGCATCAGGTAGGCTAACTTATGCTACAGTTTCACCAGAAGTGAGCTGTGAGACAAAATTCGGCAAATTCATTTTCGTCCGAAGCTCTGGCTTGAAATTTGCCGCGTAAGAGCTCGAAACGTTTCCTAGATCTCAGTCGGCTGAGGAGGGCGTACCTTTTTCATCCACACTTCCCAGACACTCCAATAGACGCCAGCAGTATCTCGTCTCGTTTTTGGCAAACTGCCGAGTTAAAAGTAACCTAGTAGCACCTTCTCATTCTGTTAAACTACCCGAAATTCGACTACAACTAAATAACGTTTACGCCACCAGGACGTACGTGTTCGACGCACGGTTTCCAGCCGGGCTGTTCGTAGTTTTCCAGGTCCTGGTGCGAGAAGGCGACCAACCACCAGATCAGAGCGAATATAATCCAGCTGAACGTGAAAGCCATTGTGAAGATGAGCAGATTCCATCGCCACTTGATGTCCACCATCGTCGTAAAGATATCGGCCAGGAAGCGACGACCTAGTGTGAAAAAATAACATGTCACATTATCAACGTTCAAATAAACTTCATCTGGAAAATTCGAAAATATGACATTTTACGCTCTGAACTGCTATTCAGGCTACGTACAAACTTGTGTTTAGATTGCTTAATATGAACGCTGCCGATTTCTTTGTCACACGATTTACGGACACAAAAAGGGGCCATCGTTATAAACTTTTTTACCTGTTTGTAAAGCTAATATTAGCTAGCCTATAAACCTACCGTTTTTAGTCAGCAAGTAGGCCCACGTATGTGGATTCCTGAGCCAGTCAGTTTTGCGTCGTTTAATGGCTTTCGGCAACCACTTACTGTATGCGTTTTAACCAGCTTTGCAAAGTGCACTTTATTCTTTATTCGATTGATTTATTGTAGAAGTCTCGTATAGTCTAATGTTGTGATGCTTAATGTGATGCAAGTGGCTTGTGGCCATTTTGCTGATCAAAATGAAATGACCTCGCTTGTCGATATTGATGCGTGATATGTTACAGTCGCCGTTCTTGCAGACAAGTCGGCGCTCGGACAGTCGCGGCAGCAGCCAGCGGAAGCTCTCTTTTCGAAGCACAGACGGCATCTTCGTGCAGCCTGCAGCCATTAACAGCAACGTTCAAATAAGCTTACCTATATATACCGTTTCCTAAATCTCTGGTACGAGTAAAAAGTCAAGACATTTTTATGTTTGAGTGTTAAGGTCGCAGCGCACGGTGAATCGGCGACTAATACCCCTTTTACACGACCGAGCAAACATCGAGCAAGCATCGAGCAAGCATAGAGCTGGCTCGTCTAGCTAACATACAGCAGCTCGTCGAGCCAGCTTGATCATGTAAACGGGGTATAACTGTTAAATTATCGCCTCTAAAGTTTTTCTTACTAAGCTTACAGTACTTACTGGCGAGCATAAGCCTATTGAATGTGTAGGCTACTCCAGCGGAAGTTTCTTAACCGTCAGTATGATACAGAGCCGACGATTTATGTTGCGTATAGCTTACGCAAAGTTGCAAACGCCAAAACGAATTTCAAGTTTAAGAAACCTAATGTACCCAGTATTGTACAGTGTACCTCAGAAATAAAACAACTGTGCCTGCGTCATTTTTGAATAACTCTGCAAAACATTGGACGATTATATCAATTTTTGGCACGCAAAGTCAAGACGAAACTTGACGTAAATGACGTTAATTACTTCTGACGATTGAAATTCTGGTTCCACAAACCATAAAACGCGCAATAACTGTTGCTTGCTATATACGCCGTCTGCATTCACATACCGGTAGTACTAGCTCCGTTAAGCTTATATCTTATCAGTAATGAAGCCAGAATGAATAGCCTACCGGAATCCTTTGACTCAATCCCGATCGGGGAAAGGCAAAAAATCAAAACAAATTCTCGGTTGTTCGCTATTCTATCGTTTTACCTGGAGTGTTTACTTCTGTGGCGCTAAAAACTCGCAAAATTTTCTACCGACAGGGATGCGCCTCGAACCGCAATCACGGCTCGCCATGCAGACCCCGTAGTCGGCGGCAAAGGGAATACCCTTCTGTACGATTTTGAGCTGCGACACATTTCAAGAACGAATTGCGCCGAAATCAATAAAAATAGACAAGAACAAGCTGCAATTGAAATTTTTAGCACTGAACGCAGATTTCGAGGGTTCAAGTCTCGATTTTCTAGGTTCACGGAAACCTGCGCGCGAGAGTATCAAAGAGCAGTACCCCCGTAAAAGTCGTTATTTTATCGCTGTTGGCCAACCTTTCGTGAAAACGGTTGCAGATGAACATGGGCGTGCTGCCTATCGCAACAAGCATTAATGTCAAGTTTTAGTCGTATCAACATCGATGACTTTAAAAGACCCTGAACTCCCAAAATAAGGGTTTTTTTAATTGATTTTCGCGATCTTCTTTTGCGCCGCAGTCCGCACACTCCAAGAACGAATTGCGACGAAATGGCTGGAGATAGACGAAGACAATTTGCATTTAACAGGAACTGATATAGGCTTTTGCGCGTCTCGTGAGCATTAGCTCAAATTTCTTGTCGTTTTCGCTATAGAGTTCAAACGCGACAGACGAAGGGACGGACGAGCAAGACCCATAATGCGGCTGATAACGTGTAAGATATACTGGCCTGCGTGAGTACCGGTAGCTGTGATCAGTAGTCGATTGGCAAGGAAGCGCTGCGAGTGTTTGGAACGAAAAGATCCAAGGCGGTCGTAGCTGTCAGGACGACGCAGATATGACGGACTCAACATAGATGACCCATCCATCAGTACGGGTGCATAGCATCCTATCCATTCACACACACACCCAGACAAACCACAGATATAGATTGCTAATCGTACAGTATTTCTACTTTTACGCTTTTCAGAAGCTTGTTGTCGACCTTGCCGTTGTTAAAAGTCGCCGCCATACTGCTCTGTCCTGCGCGCGTCTCTGTGCCGTCGCCAAGCCGATATTCAGTGGATGCAGGTCGGTCTCCACTGTTCTAATACCCCGTTTACACGATGAAGCTGGCTCGACGAGCTGGCTAAATGTTAGCTGGACGAGCCAGCACGATGTTTGTTCGACGTTTGCTCGACGTTTGCTCGATGTCTGCTCGATGTTTGCTATGCTTTATGCATGCTTCATATTTGCTCGATGTTTGCTGGACGCTTGCTCGACGCTTGCTCGATCGTGTAAACGGAGTATGAAGCATAGCCTACACGAAACAATCATCAAGTAGGCCTAAACATCGAACAAACATCGAGCAATTATATATGTTAGCTGAACGAGCCAGCTCGTCGAGCCAGCTTCACCGTGTAAACGGGGTATAAGTTGTAGGCGTTGCTATTTGCTCAATGTTTGCTCGATGTTTGCTGGACGCTTGCTTGACGCTTGCTCGATCGTGTAAACTGAGTATGAAGCATAGCCTACACGAAACAATCATCAAGTAAACATCGAACAAACATCGAGCAATTACATATGTTAGCTGGACGAGCCAGCTCGTCGAGCCAGCTTCATTGTGTAAACGGGGTATAAGTCACGACTGCCTGGGACGGCCAGGCCTTCGTCTCCAATCAGCAAAAATGTGAAATGCAGGCCTGCAGAGCTCGGTTGAAATGACAAAAGAAGGACAGACGGCAACTCCGGACAGTGTCTTTACAGCAGTGGCTGCCCGGTACGGCAGCAACCGGAGGCATCAGTAATTACTACTGGCAACTAAAGATGATGACTCTCTGCCGACATAAGGTGCGGTCGTCCACCTAGCTGCACATACAGCACTTACTAAAAACCGTCCAGACGTGCAACTTATTGCAGTTCAACACGCCGTCGTCGACGTTTGTGCAGCAAAATGTTGCACAAACGTCAACAGTTGCTGCTGACCTGCTGTACGTTGTGCAACAAGTTGTATGTTACTGTTAACGAAAAAAAACCGCACCTCTCTTATTTAGAATTTCAACCGAAATTCCACCTTCACATCAATCAATCAATCAATCAATCAATCACTTTTTATTGCAGGCACAAGGCCCATAGTAAAACATGAACAATGAACTACAGAAAGAAAAACTACACAACTACAAAAAGAGAGAAAAACTACAAATCTACAACATGGAGCACAGCTATAACTGAGATACACTGCTTGGGCCCAATTACACAAACATAAAAGCAACACAGAGCATGATTAAACAATCCAATTACTATTTTCCATCGGTCTACAAATACACAGTAAAGGGTTATCTTGACACAATGCATTCAGCTGAGTGGCAAAACGAGCACGAGCATTTAATAACACATTATTAAAAGTAGGAGCCCAAGTTGTAAGAACATAGCAGCGGTACTACTATATTTGTGAAAGCCAAAGAAGATTTTCACACATCTGACATAAACAGACGCTAATTTATCAAGTACACCAACATGAAAGTTATGCCATAAGGCCACATCATAAAAACAGATACCGTACGATTTAAAAAGCTGAAGTTTAACTGCAACAGAACATCTACTAAACTTTCTAACTAGAATATTTGTCCCAGTGAACAAGCAACGTAGTTCTCGTTTGATGTCGTTGCGAAAAATTAGGGCCTATCTGCTTCCGGTTGTAGCCGGCGAAAAAGTAGGGACGGGGCAAAAAATATGTGTTTTTAATTTCTATTGTTACATCACGACATGTTATGCAGTATTTTACAACAAAAACAGCAAATGACACACTAAATTGTACTCGTAAGAACTAAAGTAAGCATACTGCAGCATTACATACTAGATTCAAACAGTTTTTTAGTGAAAGTGTGAAAACAAGCTAAAAACTGCAATAATATTTTTGAAATTCTAATAAAAATTTCACTCAGGCAGGCTGTTCTCCAAGAACGAACGGCAACCGGAAGCAGAGCTTTTTTTTCTTAGGCCCTAGTAGACTACAATCGTCAGTCCACAATCCACATTAGCCATGTTATCACAAAATTTGAGTTCTGACACCGTACGGGAAACGGGGAGAGACTGACCGAGACACAGACGGGCAAGACAATGCGGCACGGGACGACCTTATAACAGGCATCAGGTAGCACCTTTTTACGAACGACGGTGTACATACCGCTGTGAAGTGAAGAAAGCCGCTCATTCGACAAGTACTGCTATCGACACCTAGCTACTAGCGGCGAGGTCGGCAAGAATCAAAGTCTATCGGGCGAAAAAGTCGGTCCTTCTGGTGGGCAACGTACGTCAGCCAGTGCCACTGAGTGAATATACTGGACGCCAGCTCGTCGAAACAATCACACGTACACACACCGACTGATTAGTGCGCGCATGACGAATTGCTGACGGCTCTGCACCGAACAATAATAATTGTGCAGCAACAGCAGCAGCACTTTTTGAACGCCGCCGCCGCGTATGAGTAGCAATGCATTATCATGCCACTCGCAGGCGATCGCGTACCAGCACGGACCACTCTATTCCAGGTACGAACTGGAAGCCAAATGTCATCTCCAGAGTCCAGATCGAATTCCAGACAGACAGCTAACTCGCTATACGGATGCCGACATTTCGCTTTATGCAATAGGCCTACATTTGTTACCAGCTTTGATCCAGCCACCAGCCTTGCAGGCTGGCGCAAAAAAACAAAGCCGCCTAGTTGTAGAGCTCGTAACTCTAAAAGATCAGCATCGAAGCTTGCAAAAATCAACTTTATTTTATACACATCATTTATTAGAAACAGCTTGGGAAAACAAAGTGGCGCGTCAGGTTAACCCCGACAAGCACAGTTCGTAGATTTTACGCCTAACATCGCGCTTTGTAGTGCGCCGAACACGGCGAACAGACAACAATAATAACAGTTCGGGTCATGAATACAAAAACCCGAAAAAAGTGTGAATGTGACCATTAAAATGTCCATTCGTAGACGTGCAGAGCATTTTCATGACTGCCGATAAGCTCCTCCACAAGTTCGACGTTTTCCGAAATTCCGACGTGAGAACTGATTTTCTGAACGTTTTGGCACGCCCGCCAGCGGAAATCATTTTCTTCAGCAATCAGTCCACGCGCGTCCTGGCTAAATTTTTCCCGGAAAACTTTCTAAGAAAAGTCCTGAACTCCAGTGTTCTTCTATGACGTAAAAACAGCGCGCGATTGTTTTTACTGATCTTTCATACTGATCTTTCATAATAAAAATAGTCACTTTTGATGGAAATTGTTGCTAGCTACTAGCTAGATAGCGCCACTTAGTTTTTTGAGGGTTGATTTAAGTGAATTAAATTTAACGTTAAGAATGAAATAAGGTTAATTTGTGCCAAATTTGGTGGCGTTCTGACCAATGCCAACCGTAAAACAAAATGACCTCGCTTTATGATGAATCTGTGTGTTCTTGCCCACAGTAGTTTAAAACTTATTAAATATCGACAATCGCTGGAAAATTCGTTTCCATTTTTTTGCCGACCGTATTGAAGTAACGGTCGAGCTGTTGGCATAGTTGTCGTCCGTCTGTCTGCCTGTCTGTAACGGATATATTGTGGCTATAAGTTTTAGGGCGTAGGGAAAAATTTTATATACAAGAATAATTAACCATGGGCCTTAAACTCTGACATGCAAAATTTCAGCGATCTAGTGCAAGAGGGACATTTTTAAATTTGGGGTTGAATGGATGGAGGTAAGAAATTTAACGAAAACTGGCCATATCTCGGAAACGGTGAGAGATACGGCTGTGGTATATATGTGTATGTACTATTATATATAAAAACTGCAAACACTTTACTTAATGTTGTATAAGCGATAATGTAAAACAGCAAAAATCAAAAGTATAAGCACGAAGTAATGTATTAGCTTAGACATTTAATCTGTCCTCAGTAGCCAGTTATTAGTGTTTGTGCAAAAATCCAAGACGGCGGCGGCCGCCATCTTGAATTATTATTTTGTAACGCTGGACCACCCACAAAGTCCGTTTGCGGTCCTAAACTTGTTTTTCAAATTTTGCGTTGATCGAGTTTATACTTTTCAAGATATCGCGATTTAAAAATTTCACAAATTTGGCTTAAAATGCCTACTCAGGCCCCCAAAAATCATGTTTTTGGGAGCTTTGACTCCTTGAACTTCACTTTTTATCATCGAGACCCCCAAAAGGCACTTTCTTGTGCAGAAACACGCGTTTTGAGCCCTCATTGGTCGTGATCGGTCCTACGGTGTGATCTGGACGCGACGCGAAGAGTACAAAAAAAGAAAGAACCAAAAGTAAGCCAAAATTCGCCATTTTTGCAGACCCCTTTCCTGACGGCCCACATTAACCAAATTTTGCATGCAGGGTCGTATCCCGGATATCTTTCTTGGTTTTGAGTTTCAGAAAGATCAGTAAAAAATGTCGGAGCAGTGGGGGTCGAATTTTTGGCTTTCCCATTGACTTGGCACATCGCTTATACAACAGCTTGTTGCTATCGCACAAGCTGTGATTAATCACTAATAGAAAGTGGCATACACCTTTTCAAAATAAATACAAATCATTGACCTTGGATGACCTTGAAGGTCACTGACAACATGTACAGTCAGGTATCCTAGCGACAGCTGGGTTTCTTGTTTGCTTTGTACAGGTTTTATGGACGTTGTCTTGTATGCCTACACGATAAAGAAACAACTTTCAAAACGTGTATAGTATCAAAAAATTAAAACTTTATCACCTGGCTGCATCGCTAGAGGCACATGGCCAATTTTCATTAGGCGAACTACTTGGCAACTAGTTGGCAAATTGTTACCAACGAGTTCGCCAACTAGTTCGCCTAATGGAAATAGAGATTATAGCAAGCACTGAAGTCGTACAGAATCTGAGAGCAGACAAAGTCTGAGGTCAGCGGGGCAGATCTGCATTTTGAAATGGTTGCCAATCCAACTATGCAGAACATCACTAACTTCATTTTACACTGGCATCAACTGAATCTGACAAATAAAACAATGCTGAGTTGCTATATACCGAGAACCCCCATTACTACGGATAAAAGCCTACGTTCAATTTCGGGTAACTTTTGAAAACTTCGTTGCAGCATCACTATATTTCAGTTTGACCAAGATGGATGATAAATTACCGAAGTCTTCTCTACATAACAGACAGCTTTTTCACTGCATAAGCTTATGAAGCGTACAGAGAACTTTACAGACGTAATCAGAAATTAACAGTCTGACCCTCAAATAGTCGATCTAGGACACTGTCCATTGTTGCGCAACGAACTGGGCAACTAACAAAGACCGAGTTAAGTAATAGCAGATGAGATAGCATAGCCTACCGTCTTACCTGCGTGCGTGTGTTCACTTCATCTGTTCCGCTGCAAGCTGTACACGAGAAGATGCTATACAGTACATCATCAACGCCAGCATCAGAAGCCCGCCAGCAGCAGCCAGGTGTGTTAGTAGCCCGTATAGGTGATGTGAGGCAACCCGCTACGCGTTCGTTGTTCCAGTTTACTCGCGCGAACGGCGCGATATTACCGACAGAATTTCGCAGAACCGCCGTCAATCGACGACGCTGGCCAGTAGAACATCAAGTAGATTATAACAATCTAATCTGAATATGCTCGGTTGCGCAGACAACGCCCGGACTTCGAATATCGTCAAAACACGGCCAGCCGAGACTCAATAACACGCGCTGACTTACTTAGAAGAACCCTGCAGGTAGCCGGCGGTATTCTTTTCTCGTTTAAAAACTAATTTCTCTCAGTGCGCGACGTCTCAACTCGAGCCGATCGATGCCAGACGATTTTCTTGGGGGTACGACTTTGAGAAAAAAATCGCGGTTTAGCGCTCTCTAACCCTTGACTTTTCGAGAGACTGCTGCAGTTATTAGGCTTATGTTAGATCGGCGGTTGCGTCGGCGGATCTCGTAAAAGCCGGCTGTTGGTCCGTCGTCAGTAGCTTCAGAGGCAGGTATACACGGCGTCGGTAGCACATTGTCAGTGAAGCCGAGTTAAACTCTGTGCATTGACGCCCACCCTGCCCATAGGTCTTCCTTCTTCTTCACTGGAGCTCTCTTTCTTGCTGCCTAGACCCTGACGCGAGTCTGACCTCGACGCAGTTTCTGCCGTAGAGACGCACGAATCACCCAGTTTACTAAAAGTTTTTAGTCAACTTTTTTCAGTGTTTATGATATAATATGTAGAGTTGCTGTCGATGCGTTAATTTTTTTCACGCATGCGCTAACGGGTTAATTAACGCACCATTATATTGCTAAAGTTGTAAGTAGACTCCATCGACAGGGTGATTGGAATGACAACCGACGAACTCGTGGCTGTGTCACAGGACCGTGACAGTAGTGATGGAACGGCAACAAAACAATTATTTTTAATTATTTGAATATTATTCGGTTGTCAAATAACCGCGGATTGATGAAATATTGGAACTCTTGCTTTACAGAATTTAGTAAATTTACGTATGTGCGTTAATTTTTTTGACGCGCGTTAACGCGTTAAGTTAACGCGTTAATTCGGCAGCTCTAGATATATGCCATTGCGCTGAAAAACTTACAAGCACTGCCAGTTAAATTAAACACGTAAACTAAAAAAACTAAAACTTATAAAAAATAAACGAGAAAAAGTAACAAGTGCTGCCGTGTAAAAAATCAATAAACAGACAAGTTATGGAACAGAAATTTAGAAAAAAAACCAAAAGCAACAAAAATCAGTTAACAGTAGAAAGACTAGAGATTCGTGAAATCTGTATGTGAGGTAAACATAGCAGTTCATTTTTCGCGGTAGCGAGCACTTTTGGGTGCACTTTCTCGTGCTCGCCGTATTGCGGCATGGACACGTACGGCCTTAGCCGGTACCTATGAGCACCATTCGGTGCTTGGCTAAGGTCATCCAAATCGGCGGCCGGATCAATTAGCCGGCCCTCGTAGAACCGGATATTGATCCGGCAGTCGTATCAATAGCCGCTAGACTATGGATACGGCTGCTGGATGATCCGGCAACCGTATCAGCTTAGTGGCTATTGATACGGCTGACGGATTAATATTTTGTGCCTTCATTTTTACCGAATTGGAAAGGAAGTCAATATAAGCTACCGGTAACGGTTAACTGCAATAAAAGTAAATAATCAGTGCAGCAATTAAACTAACGCTTGACCTATTTTGGTCTCGAGGCGCTTTCACAAAAAAAATAAAATAAAATCTTGGTCTTGGTCTTGAAAAAAACGTTCAAATATCTTGTTTACGTCACTGACTAACACTTCAAATAATAGGCCTGGTTGCGTGCACATTTCGTTGAAGCGCTGCTCACCTTCGCTTGTAAACTTACAATATACAATAGCACCAACAGTAAATCCAACTGTAGGTGATTGAATGCGAATGCAAAAGTATCCGCACACTTGCTGAACCCATCTGCTGTCTAACAATAAATATGCACAATACGCCTGCATTTTTGTTCGTATGGTCAGGACGAAAATCTGAAAAAATGCGATTGCAAATGCATTTTGGCGTAAAGCTGAGAACCTGGCTTTTTAGCACAGCCTGAGCATGCTGAATTCGATTGTTTCCTAGGCTGAATTTTGAGTTTTTGTCTTTCCTATTTGCACAAATAATGGTGGCTACATTTTTCATTGTGGGGCACAATCTTTGAAAAATTATTCCAACTTATGTAACTTTTAACCACGTTTCGCATTGCGACGAACAACGACTGTTTCCAGTTGCTGAAATTTGTTTTCTAAAGATTGATTCCCACATGAGCGAACCAGTAGAAATTAACAACGGCTTAATGGGCCAATCATCAGCTTGCCGTGCCCGATGTACGAACGTAGGCGGCTTCATGACACCGATAACCTTTTCTGTTCTCCGCCTATCTTACCATTTCGACCAGGCTTTTCTCGCCACATTGAACGATATCATCGATCCACTGTTTCTTCTGACCACCTTGCCGACGTTTTCCGGGCATGATGCCCAGCATGATGTCCTTCTCTAAACTCTCGTGTCTCGTTGTATGCCCGAAGTATTTCAGTTTGCGTGATTTCACTTGCTCCAACAGGCCCCTGTCTTGGCCCACCCAATGCGCCAATAAGTGTTACGCAAGTCTACACAAACATGCAGAGAATTTTTTTCTGGCAAGGGCTCACGTGTGTAGGTTAGGCCTACTGCGATAAAACCGAATACTTTGTTTGACAGTTTTAGGCCTGTTAATTATTGTTTTATCGTATTTCATCTCATTTGCGTCTTTAAAACACAAACTTTTGTTCTCTGTTGAATAGTTCAGACGGACGCCGACAGACACGGTGGCGTGTTCGCGTGATCGCGTGATCACAGAATGCATGGAAGAGGCGCGTATAGCGCAAAAATAAACGCATCAGCTGCTGTACGTAGAACCTTGCCGGCGCCAGGCTCGCTGCCTGGACACGACCCTGTAGGTCAGACGGTCGGTCGCTTGCTCTGTTCTGTTGCGCAACAAGCTTACACCTTGTGAAGTCTGCCGTTTCACGCTACCGGCCCGCCCACGACTCATTTCAGTGTTCGTTTCACTGCTTCCGATTCTCTTCCGGCTCGAACTTTTTGTGCGCTTCGCTTTAAATTTCAGTGCTGTGCTAAATACAGATTGCCAGATTCTGATAATGACAGCAATACGTTTCACCAACATGTTTGGCTATGATTGTTTCATTTTTGCCATTTAACGAATAGGAGCCTAGCTATAAATCCTTAATCGTTATATGCTAAATTTTTGGTGATGAGTGTTGGCCATCCCGGACAAAAAGTCACTCGGACAAAGTGGTGGCATAGCCTACACGGTCTATTAGTCCGACTTTGACGTTCATATCGCATATCTCATTACCGCATACACCTCCGCTGGTAGTCTAAGGTAAGCTGTTTAAATAACCTATACTGATATTACAGCCTAGTTTGCAATAAAACACGTTATTGATGGCTCGAGTCGACAAGAGATTATATCGGCAGAACGACGCATCTCTATTTACCTGATTACGCGCAGCAGCAGCAGCAGCAGCAGCAGACCCAGCAACTCCGCACTTTCGAAACACCTGTGTACGTCAGACCGGCGATGACCGATGACCTGTCTGCCAGAATTATGATAAGCGTTGACGTTGTAACAAATCTGTGGGTGTAACCTTTTTGCACAGCACAGAGTATCATAGGCCTCATAAGATGCTGCTTCTTGCAGAAGGTAAAGCATATATTTAACTCAATCGCTCAGTCCTTTCGGCTAGATTACACTGTACAGTAGCTATACATCATTATTATTATCTCCGTGAACGATTCAATTTGCTGTTTCAACTCACAGCACCATAAAGTCCATCCATATGCGTTGGAAAAGTCGATTTCAACGAGTCACTGCCGTGGATAGTAAAAATCTGCACTAGGCCTAGCTATATGTGCATATGCATGTATTTCGGGAGATAGGCTACACAAAACGAACCTAGACAAAATTTTTCTCGTCTTATACAGTATGATTATGCTCTTGAGAGTCTTGCTTTTTTCAGATGCATGCTGACTTTGAAATAATATCGCTACGTTGTTTAGTTTCAGTCAATAGCTATATTGCCAACAAACGTGTTCCCGACAGCATCACCCGTAAATATAGTGAAAATTACTTTATTTTCGGATCCAGTCGTGGTCTGATCGAACTATAGTAAGTAAAAGTAAGTCGTTATTTTGCATCTTTGTAGGCTAATGGGTATATGGTCTGAGATATCAGGCAGTACAACAGCTAAGGTCAATAATTGATCGCCTTGGGTACGGTATGTCGACGTATGTCTATTGTGTGACTATTTGTAACGCATGTATTGTGGCTAAACGGCACGTCGTATAGGGGGTCGGCGATGGTACCTTTGGATGGGGCGATGGCGACTTTTTGTAGCTGTCAATAGTAGGCCTACGCGTAACTTTGTCTCTGCAACGGTTTTGCCGCAATTTTAAATGCATAGTTTCTGCCTGTAGCCATCACCCACACGTGCGGCCGTGCGCCGAATTACCGTATCGTATCCTAGGTAGTACTGAGGTACGAAAAGCGGCCAGAGCAGACAAAGCGAAATGGCTGGAGAGACAGTGCGAGGACATAGAGAAATACTATGGAGAATATAAGACCAGGGAAGTGTACAAGATGATCGGTGACAT
>Ga0056128_1003344_pt1 | contig 19636 bp, 8 predicted proteins | sample WorMetLIZISLAND2_FD_71113 | JGI IMG/M metagenome (GOLD analysis project Ga0056128, IMG submission 71113) | Marine gutless worms symbiont microbial communities from Max Planck institute for Marine Microbiology, Germany - Olavius geniculatus... ... | reverse complement strand
CCAATAGACAGCATTATCACATTGATGTCTGTCTGGAGGATAACAGGGAAGATTATTAGAACTACCATTATGTTAATTACATATGCACGCATATAATGGAGTTCTTACAATTTCAGGTTTAGCTTGTTTATTTGTATTTTGTGTTTTTGTAAAGGTTAAACTTACTGTTCCGTTATTATGTGTTTGTGTGCATTCCGCCTGGAAAGGCCATCCCCGAAATGACCTATGCTGTGTCGGGTGGGACGTTAAACCCTACTCACTCACTCACTCTCGCAGAACTTTGTGATTGATAACTGGTCTTCTGTTGCACGTTATACTAATTTCGGTAGATGGATAATCGTGTGTGTTGTCTTGCTCATTACTTTTTATTAGAAATCCGGTTTCGATGTAAGTGTTGCTTTGCACTGTCTTTTTATAATTAATTGTGTAAATAAGGATACTTGCTGGTGTAGCACTGGATGGAATTGTGACTATGTTTCTACTCTTAATGAATGTTGCGTCGCTATGGTTTGTGAATTTTTACCTGCTTAGATGTTATTCTGGCATCGTTGGTTCCTCTTTATTCACTGTATTAATTGCTGTAAACTTGCGATTTTGGTGTTCTTCAATGTTTGTGTAAATAAATTCAGAACACTGAATTTGCAACAGTGGCAAACACAGTGAAGAAAGAACGATTATGACAAAGCTTTGGCATACCAAGAACAGTTATTATCAGTGGCGGTTTTAGGCCTGGGCTTGGGGACACAGGCCCCCAGTTTTGCTCCAGCCCCCCCAGTTTCGCGGCCCATGATTTTTTTTGGCAAAGATAGCAGAAATATCCAATTTCTTTGTGCTTCCAAATTTCAGAAAAATGGGTAAATGTGCGGCTTCCATTTAACGTCAAAAAACCAAAAGTGCTTCAGCTTCAGCGGGGCTTTGCCCCTGACCCCCTGTCCCTGTATCCCGCTGGGGGCTCTGCCCCCAGACCCCTGTTATAGGCTCACGCTGTCACGCTTGCCATGGGCCGTGCCCCCCCCAGATATTGGGGGCTAGGACCGCCACTGGTTATTATGTAGTTATTGTTTAGTACTATTACGACTAGAATTGTTTATACAAGTCTTGAAAAGTCATAGGGACCTAGTCTCATTACCTAAAATTTATGAACTGTAAAGAAGAAAGAATGATATTATTATTTTAACTCGTTGAGAAATATGGTAATTGGTACTGGTAGTGTTTAGTTAACTGACTGCTAGTTCCTTCAAGCATCAGCGGTTAATGGTTATTCTTAGATATAGTAATGATTAATTGTTTAGTTAACTTCACATAAATTAACAATTAAATTAATTCTTAATTTTGATTAAAAGCTAACGGGCAATTGCCAAAGAAAATGCATTTTCTTGCGTAGCATGTTATTGAGCTAAGCTCTCACATTTGCACTGAGACACACTTTTGAGTTTTTAAAACCCAGTCTTCTGGAGAGACTACAAGAAATTTGAGCTAATGCTCACGAGATGCACAAAAGCCTATAGCAGTTTCGGTTCAGTAGTTTAGCTGAAAATTGGGGTGTTCACGCTAAGTTAATATACAAATGCCAAATTCTCTATCTGGATCGCGTAATGATAGTAGCGTGGCGCCACCTTGTGGATAATATAGACTTGTGTCGCAGCCCAAAATCGCCAGAAAATCCATAAAACCCCCTATTTTGGTGTTCAAGGTCATTGAATTGGGCGCCAATCGAGAGCCAGTGTACGACTTCCTATTAGTGATTAATAGTAACCTAGGCCCTATCTCGTTCCACCTGTGTGACGAACGGACGGACGGACAGACAAACAGATGGACGGACAGAATTGTAATGGCTAAGATGCCGATGAAAGCAGTAGCTGCTTTCGCCCGTTAGTGCTGGGCGTTGTAAACCAGTTCCCGAGGTGGCAGCACCATCGAACAAAATATGTCGCAAATTACGCTGTAAGATATGCAAGCCGTTTTATCAAATACTGTAATGATAGTAACGTTCAGAACGTTCATCAGAAATGTACTAAATTATTCCGCTCACAATACAACGAAATCGTACAACAAAAAGTTCTATCGCTGTTTGCAGTGGCGTATTTAGGGGGGCCATGGTGCGATGCCCCCCCTTTGGCCCGACCGTGAAAATTTTTTACAGGCGACTTTATATGAAAAGGTGCGTTTTTTGCCGTTTTCCAGCAAATTTCAGAAAAAAATAGCGAATTTGCCGCTTCCATTGAACGTTAAAAAAGCAAAGTGTTTCAGCTTCAGGGGGGCGAACCCCCCGACCAGGGGCTCTGCCTCTGGACCCCGCTGGGGGCTCCGCTCCCAGACCCCCGTTATAGGCTCGCGCTCTGCGCGCTCGCCATGGCCTCCCCCTTTGCCAAATCCTAAATACGCCACTGGCTGTTTGAGTTAGATTTGCGGGAATTTGGGATAAAATACAACACTTATCACAGTATGCCGAAGTGCAGATGACGATAGTTCCGTGGCTACACCTTGTGAATGATATAGACTTGTGTTGCAGCCCGAAATCGCGAAAAAATCCATAAACCCCCTATTTTGGCATTCAAGGTCATTCAATTCGGCGTCAATCAAAAGCCGGTGTACGACTTCCTATTAGTGATTAATATATAGTAACCTATAGGCCCTATATCGCATAAGGGTGATATAAGGGTGACCCCCTTTGAATTTATAGAAAAGCTTTACGGTTCCTGAAACTAGTAGTCTTCCAGGCAGCCGACGGTGAAGATTTGGCGATCCTATCTTGCACCGTTTTTGACTGATCCACCCGTGTGACAGACAGACGGACGGACAGAATTGCGATGGCTATAAGACGCGCTGAAAGCAGTAGCTGCTTTCGCGCGTTAAAATGTTATTTTAGTCGTGTGATTGGTCGTTAACTCATTAATTTCCACAGCTCTACTTATTCTCTTAGTTAAATTGCAGACTCTGCACTTTGGCCAGTTTATCAGTCGATTTCACTGAACTACGCGATGAACAGATAGTAAATTGCAGAGGTGAGACGGTACGCGGTCTTAACGAGGTCAGTTGCAAATTGGTCTTTGCCTACTGACTCAGAGTTAATGGAACGTGCGACGTCTGGCGGCGACCTACAGACAGACTGCAGAGTGAAGGCCTTGTAGTGGTGTGCGAAAAGTAACGAATCGTTAAGAAGTAACAGTTAACGACCGGTAGCAGATAAGAACGATTCCACGGTTTCGGAAGTAACAGTTCCATTAAAACTATCGGTTTTAGACGAGTCAGTAACATCTGATCCACGTCTCTGGCTCGGCTGAGCAGACGGATCCGTCTCGTCGGTGTCCGATTACGTACCCCACCCCGCAGCCCCACACAGTGCTGGGATTGTGCTACAGACCCAGAACCCAATTCAGTCACGGCAGCTGCAGCCAGCAGAGACAAACATTAGTCTCAATTTAGTCATCAGTCATCAGCTACAACCGTCGACCACCACCGACTCCACAGCAGATAGGCCTACACGTAGGCTACCACTGTAGCAGTATCTTTTATGTGCGCGGAAATCGTTAAGCACGCTAAACAGTTCCTCCGGTAACAGATAGCAGCATAACAGATACAAGCGGACTAACTAGAGTGGAATCATTACCACTTAGCGATATAACAGTTAATGGCGCGAAAGTAGCAGTTTGGAACTGTTACCGAAAAGTAACAGTTCTGCACACCACTAAGGCCTTGCTTGCTTGACTGTCGGTCAGGCCTGTAGGTGTGGCTGCTTGCCCGCTGGGACGCAGTCGGGCAACTGCGAACTCACAATGCATCAAACATTATATCTCCCTTTTGTTAGATAATTGTCCTACATCTTTGCCCGCAGTACCAAAATATTAATATATCCGTTAATTATAAATAAGAAATTGTATAGTATTTGTGGACGTTTTAACGAAAAACGTGAGAATATAATCGGACGTGTTGTAGTGTAGGTGCGTTGTCTGACCTACGTGCGGGTGGTGGCTGTGGCAGTGGAGGCGACGTCGGAGAAGTAGGTTTTGAGTCGGAATTCCGGGATTGGACGTCGTTTTCTGGCGTCTTCTTGGGTTCCGCAGTGGTAGCGGACTGGAGGTAGAGCTCGGGGCGGCGTCGAGGCGATGTGTGATAGGGCCCGGGAGGAGTCGTTGTCGATCGCGAGGCAGACAGCGAGACGTGGCGGCGGCGGTGCAGGCGGTGTGGACTTGTTGTAGTAGGTCGTCATCGTCATCGTTGGTGGTCCGCGACCTCGTCGTCTGCATGCGAGATCGCCGCGGTCTAGAGCGCCGCGGCGGCGGGTCGGCGGCGGCCGGGCGGTGGTCGGCAGGCGTCGCGCCGGGTGGTGACGGCGATGTTGACGGCAGTCGGCTGCTACGAACGTCCGGCGCCGATAGGATGGCGGCATGGACTGCACTCTGGTAGTGCCTGGTATGCGGCGCCGGCGGCAGCAGCTCGCGCCACTCCGGACCTGTTCGGATCAGTGTTTCAGCAGCATCACAGGACACTTCATAATCACCAGCATCAGCAGCAGCAGCAGCAGCAGCATCGTCAACATCAGCATCACTATCCACCAGCCGCTGCAGCTTTTGCGTCCCTGCTCCAGCAAGCGTCGTCCGTGGTGGCGCCTGCCGCCGCTGCCGTCGTGCCGTACTTTCAGCCGCAGACTTCAAACAACCCTGATGACATCGAGAAGCCAATAGGATGCGGTGCTTTCGGAGTTGTCTGGTGCGTATACGCTTGTTATTGGTTTCTATATAACAGCGATGAGTTTCAAGGTTCAAAAGTTGAGAGTAGTTTTGTGCGATATCTTCGATACCTCGATAAGTATCATGAGTACCAATGTTTACATACCAGTAGTGAAGAGGTCTCGGTGTATTGCGGTGCCATAATACTGCAAATTATTGCAAGATGACGGACGATACATGTGACAACAGGGATGTGGTCTCGGTTGAGACATCTCGGTCTCGAGACGGTCTCGAGATTAACGTCTCGTTTCGGTCTCGTCTCGGACAAAATCCTCAACGTCTCAGTCTCGGACCAATGGCATCTTGGGTCTCGTCTCTGTCTCGGAGCAGTAGGTCTCGGTCTCGGCCCAGTAGGTCTCGTCTCGGGCCATTGCATCTCGTCGAGACATTTTGTGCAGGCACACGCCATGCATACTGTAGCTGCATTTAGAGCGATATTAACCAGCATGACATTTGCAGCTTAAAAATATTCGTTTACAGTGTGTTTTTGTCTTTCATTTAAATACTTATTTATCATAAAGCAGAATTATGTTGGGTCGGTCTTTTTTCGTCGTAAAATGATCTAGTCGCAATGAAGATAAAGCACATGATGTCAGAATGAATACTCCTAGCGAAATGTAGTTTAGTAATTTCAGTTGCTTGCAAATTGCAATAAACATAATGGCTCATGTCTACAGCACTGCAGTTGCAATCCTTTATGGTGCAGGCCATTAATTATTCAGTGATAATGTCAAAGTAAAGTGCAAAAACTCACAATATTACAAATAGAAAGCGCTTACGATGGTGCGAGTTAGTTAATTCGTATAATTTTTTTTATTGTCAATGTGTTTCCCCATACATCACGGAAAACGTCTCGGTGAGACTTTCAAGCTCCCAAGACTTTCAAGAGTCCCGGGAGCTTCAAGGTCTCGGCCAGTGTCTCGGAAGCTGCAACGTCTCTTCTGGGTCTCGTCTTGGATTTTAAGTCGTCTCGTCTCGGACAAAATTTTGAACGTCTCGGTCTCGGAGACATGGGTCTCGGGTCTCGTCTCGGTCTCGGCTCAGAAGGTCTCGTGCACATCCCTGTGTGATGATACCGTGCAGTTTGAATCAGTTTGAGTCGCTGTAATGTTGACAAACACAACACACTTTAATGAGAAAATTAAGTCACAGTAGAGCAAGTCTTTGTAAAATTAGTGGTTTTTGCATGCGAGTGTTCTGTTAAAAAGGTGCATCTGTAGTTTCAGGTTGACGTGTGATTTCATTCTTGCATGACTCCACTAACGACTTCAATGACGGTAGCCTAAACCTTTTGGACAGTAGTTGAGTTCACTGAATGGTTGATTGAAAACGTGAGACCCAAATTAAGAATATTTCTGCTTACATAGCGGTGACATTTGCATGGTGTGGCATTACTGGCTTAGTGGTAGTGTGTTGAGTCAAATCAATGAAGTAACTCTATGGTGGGCCTGGTTGGTTATTACTTTGATGGGTGACTGTCTACAGGCAGATGAACCATTTCTACAAAACCAGCCAGCCAGATAGACTCAGTTTACTGCCCTTTGTGGGATGGTAAAAATACTAAAATGATTATTAGCTTTTGGGCTGAGTAGAATAGCGTGTGGGTGTGGGAGTGCTGTAAGCTCTCCTGTAGGGTCCTGGGTCCTGGGTGGAGCTCAAGCCACCAATGCATTCTGGGCATAGAAGAGCCCAGAAAATGGTAAAAACTTTGAAGGGATAAAATTTTGAAAAGGTACTCTCATCTCGGTATTTTTTTGATGGGGCAGGTGGTTGGCTATCCCTCCTCAGGGCCTTCACGCCCCTGGGATTGACGACACTGCATTGTTTTACTGGAATGTGTAAAAGGCTGAGAACATTGTTTAATGTTTTGAAGAAAGTTTCTCTGTCGAATGAGATTTCATGATAATACTGTCCATTGATTTCAATATGGCCATGAACTGACATGTCAATCAGAGTCATCAGTGACTTGCTGAAGGTTGATAATATTTGTAAACAAGAAATCTGAGCCAATACTCACAAGACGTGCGAAAGCCTATAGCAGTTCCTGTTCGCAAACTGTCAGTCTGTCTCTAGCCATTTCATTGCAGTTCATTCCCCGAGTGTGCTCTGCAGCCGAAGATCACAAAAATCAATAAAACCCCTTATTTTGGAAGTTTAGGATCTTTTAAAATCATTGATGTTAATACAACTAAAAAGCTTGTCACAAGTGCTTGTTGTGATGTTTTTGACTGACAGATGGACGGACAGACAGAATTGCGATGGCAGTGGCTGCTTTTGAGCGTAAAAAAATCTTGTCACATTACTCTTACATCATGATTACCAGCCAACGTTTGTTGTATTATTTTAAATTAGTGTTTTTTCTGCTATGTTTGCTAAAAATTTTATTTAAATTTGTTGTTATTTGACTGAGTTATGTCAGAAAGAAAAGTGGTGCTTTTTTGTTTCATCAACATAGTTTTCTGTTGTTCGTTGCGGATTTGTAGTATGTCGTGTATCAGTCCATTGCAAGCTTTGTTTTACATACTTTGCTTTTATTTTGTTTTAGGTCTGTGCGAGACCCGAGGAATGGAAAGCGAATTGCTCTGAAGAAATTGCCGAATGTTTTTCAAAGCCTTGTTTCATGTCGTCGCGTGTATCGTGAACTGAAGATGCTCTGCTCTTTCAATCATGAGAACGTGAGTGAAATTCACCAACTGGTGTGTGTTTGTGTATTGAATATTCACTGAGACACGGAGATATAGGGTGGACCAAAAAATGGACCTGTTTGAGCGTTGATAACTCAGCAATGATTATCAGTAGAAAGGCATGTGATATGTCAAAAGTTTTAGAATGTTGTAGACAAAAAGTGCCAAACTTGCGTGGCTAATCATTTTAATATTCTTTGCTTAATTTGCATAAATCATCATTACCCCTGAAATTAGGCATTTGTCTGTACTCCCATGTGCCCGAGTTCATTGAACTCTAAAACTCACTGCCAAAAGTCCAGATTTAAATTTATGAATTATTCAGTGTGGGGGCATTGCAACAAATAGCATGGTCACAAAATTTCAGTAACTGACCAGCTAAAAGTGTGCTAATCAAATGCTGGGCTCAGCTGATCTTGAACACATTTGACTCCAGCGATCGATCAGCTGCCTAAAAGGACTGATGACAGTTATGAATGCAAAAGCTGGGCAATCGCTTATGTCGAATTTCATCTGAACTTAACGTATGTGTTACTGATTGTTGACATTTCACTGTATGCTGAATGAAAATTAACCTAAATTCGTGTGTTACTACCAATTTAGCATAATTTTAGGGGTGGGGCAGATTTGTGTAAATCAGGCAAAGAATATTTAAATGCTGAGACATGCAAGTTGTACACTTCTTCTGTACACAATTTTGAGTGCTCAAACAGGTTCGGTTTTTTGACCCACCCTGTAGAAGTTGCAGCTGCTGATAGTTTTGAAGTTGATAATGAGCAATTCATGAAGTGAAACGCCTGCAGTGGAAAATCCCGGTCAAGGGACTCTGTTTTTACAATATTATGAGCTGTATAAACTTGTTTTGTTTTTATTTTTTTTACTATATGGTTTACTTACTTTTGTGCAGCCTGGAAAGTAAGATTGTTTAAACGAAATGCTGCAGTCTTCAGTAACTGACAGATTAGGTCAAAATTTTCTCACATCTTTTGTAAGAATGTCTTGAACTCCATTTCCTGCTAGTGATTTAGAGCGTGTTAAGTGAACTTCTGACCAGTATCATTCAGTTGGTGAATTATCGATGTCTAATATTAGTTTTTACGTGCGAAAGCAGCTGCTGCTTTCAGCGCGTCCTAGCCATCACAATTCTGTCTGTCTGTCTGTCACACGGGTTGATCAGTCAAAAACGGTGCTAGCTAGGATCACCAAATGTTCACCATCGGCTGCCTGGAAGACTCTAGTTTCAGGAACTGTAAAGTTTTTCTATAAATTCGAAGGGGGTCACCCCGAATGAGGGTGCTAAATAAGAGGGGGTGGGCAAAATTTGCGATTTTTTGGCCCATAAGTCGCTGTATCTCAGTAACGGTGCGAGATAGGGCCTAGGTTACTATTGATCACTAATAGGAAGTCATACACTGGCTCTCGATTGGTGCTGAATTCAATGACCTTGAATGACCTTGAACGTTAAAATAAAGGGTTTTATGGGTTTTTTTTGGAGATTTTGGGCTGCGATACAAGTATCATTCACAATGTAGCGCCACGCTACTATCATTATGCGATCCAGATAGAGAATTTGGTATTTGTATATTAACTTAGCGTGAACCCTCCAATTTTCAGCTAAACTACTGAAACGGAACTGCTATAGGCTTTCGCGCATCTTGTGAGCATCAGCACAAATTTCTTTTTTTTAAATTGACACTGATCATGTATGGCATAAAAGAAAAACGGTTGGGTTAAGGGTGCTCTCTGGTCATTAATTGTTTGAATACTGGTTCAGTATTATTTTTGTCATCAGATACACACTAAATTTCAACTTTGCGCGCCTCATAAATGTCTGTATTTTTATTATCTTGCTGCTTGTGGTGCTAAAGCTGTGTCCTTGCTTCGTGGTGGAATCGTGTCGTTGTGTATGGCTGACTTTGATGATGGCCTTGTTAACTTGTTGGCTTGGGGTGGCAGCATTCCGTGCAGCGGGCAGACTGCTGTCTGATGGGAGGGGGGAACTGAGGCGAGGTGGGAAGAGTATGGTTTGCTGAGGGTGGGGAGGGCTCTGTGAGGCCAGGCCGCTGGCTGCTGGCCTGGGCCTACCTGGCAGTGAGGCTGAATGCCCCGTGACCGGGATCAGCTCTGGTGTAATGCCATTTATCTGACCGAGGGCGCCGCGCTGCCTAGTAACGCCTGCCTGCCTGCTGGAGCTATGCTGGTTATTCTGATCACGTAACTGTGTATTCTTCCTTGCATTTACACACCCACCCATACATGCATGTACGTTGTGTTTCGTTAAAAAAGGGACCGATTTTTCTTTCTTTCACATTTCACTCAAATGATGATCAATTTACATGAAATTTTTACCAGTTGTAGCCGAAGAAATGCTAATTCAGAATATTTAAACAAAATATGGCAGTTGATTAAATATTTTTTGCTGGTCGTGACGTAACGCAGACTTCATAATATGTCACGGGTACAAGCTTGCTAGTCTCAACTGGTGCTGTCAGTTGCTACCCTGCTCTGATGGTGATAAATCTGGTTCATTGATGACAAATTTTTTAAGTTTTACAGTTGCAGTTACAAAAAATGTGCAAAACGATCGCATTTATGTGTCTGTGTGGATAGCTGGACTTTCACATGTTTGAGCAAAACAGTGCACTAGCACACCGAGCTTGCAAAATGGTTGCGTTTTTGGATCGCAAGACGCCTGATTTCATGTCCACATGTTGCTTAGTGCTGATGCATTTTTAATTTTTATTAGCAAACCAGATTAAACGCACCATCGAAGCAGGGTAGCAACTGACAGCACCAGTTGAGATTATCAAGCTTGTGCCCGTGACGCATTATGATGTCAGAATTACATCACAACTAGCAAAGAATATTTAATCAACTGCCATATTTTGTTTGAATATTTTGAATTAGTATTTCTTCAGCTACAACTGATAAAAATTTCATGTAAATTGATCATCACTTGAGTGAATTATGAAAAAAAGGGGTCCCTTTTTTATGAAACACAGTGTACATCTGTCTGTGTTTGCCAGGTGCTTTTTGCTACTGACATCATGCTGCCAAGTGACATCGGTCTTGGCGATGTGTATCCTTAAAATACCATCCCATAGGAGTTATTCATTGTCTGTCGTGGAAAAAAATGAACACAAAGCTCAAATCTTAGATTCTCAATAATTTGTATGTGTAGGCTAGATGATGATGCTTGATGGAATCAAATGTACAGTCTGTTCAGCTGGTTTTACTGTTATAACTTTGGCAGCAATAAAGATGTTTTGGTGACAGGTTTATTTGCGCAGAGATGAGTAAAACAATGCCAAATCTGATTCTAAAGAACTGTTTGCCAGAGAAAATTAGGTCAAAAATTGCTTGAAACCTACGTTATTTTTTGATGTCTGTCGTATATATTGGTGAATTTTCAGTTTTCACCAAGCTTTCATCAGTAGCTGACCTTACTATTTCGAGTTTGTTTTATGAAGTAATGGGCTTTTGTACCAGCTGTTATTATATTGTGAGACATGAAAGTAATGTGAGGACATGAATGAATGCAGTCGGTCCTTGACTGAGTTGGCACAGCTATGTAGCTACAGAACTGATGCAGAGTGACCTACATCGTATTATTGTGTCTCAGCAGCCGCTCAGTGTCGACCATGTCAAGGTTTTTCTCTACCAGATCCTCCGAGGTGCGTCTCGTTCTCAGCCATGGGCATGGACGTAAAATGTGAAGTCCTTCCTGAGCTATAAGGCCAATAGCATGGTGCTGATCTTCAATTCTTTAACCCAAAGCCATACACCAGTTTACACTGCCAGACCACTCGTACATGGCTGGTGGCTTGGCATAGCGATAACGAGTTGACCTGAGTGTTGTGGCTGGTTACTTACTCATCTAAGTGCTAACTGGGCTCAGTATCGATTAACTTTGTTGATGCAACCAACAACATTAACAACTAAGTCAAACCAGTACCACTACATTGGCTTGGAATTAATCGTGTAATCTGTTTCATATATTCTGCATACAAAAAGTAATAGCAAATTTGTAATAAATGTATCATTGAGTGATGAATGTGTCTGGAGAATTTTTGTGGCTGTCTTGGAATGTTGATATAAATCTCATTGTTGTTAGAAGTTATGAGTTTTTTGTTAGATTTTTGACTAAATTTTAGATCACAGAAGGGTTAAATGACCTATGCAATATTAGCAAATTCCTGCAGTTTCTAGTTTATTGGCGCTATTTTGATGCAACGTATTGTCCTTGTTGGTTGACTGTTATTTTACTCAATATAGTGATATGAATTTTTATCTTCTGTTTTGTTTTTTGCATGTACCATATTTATTTATTAGGCAGATAAAATGTAATTGATGTTTTCATCTTTAAGTTGCTCATGAAGTATGTGCTTGTGATTTTAAACCAGGTTTAAAATATCTTCATTCAGCTCGTATTTTGCATCGAGACATCAAACCTGGAAATCTTCTCGTAAATTCCAACTGCTTGCTTAAGGTATTGTTTGTATTCATTTTATTGTGATATTTTTTATTGCTAAAATTATGCTGAAATATTCTACTGTTTGCACTTTAATAACTTGTTGCAGAAGTGAATTAGACTACGTTTAAGTGACAACAGTGAAAAAGATATGTTTAATGGCCTAATCTGGAGTAACTTTTCAAAAACTGACATGATAACAAGGGCCCACATTTTTCCGCTGGCCACGGAATTTCGAGCAGAGCTGCGGAATTTTCCCTTTGCTGCGGAATTTTGATATTTCTGCGGAATTTTTGCAGAATTTTGCAGAAGTTGATAATTCGCCGGCAATTAGTACGATTTTTGACTTGTTTACATATTTTTATCACGAAAAAAATCAAGCTGAACTGCCAAAAGCTGTGGGCCCTACTAATAGCTATCGCAATATGGCACAGTTGTAAATAATTGCAATGCAACTTGACAATATGCACTTTCTTTGTCCATTGCTAGCATAACTCAGCACAATGTCACTATGCCAGCCGGTCTGTCAGAAACTAAAGTTTATGAACAGAATATAGCTCATTTTATTTACAAATGGAAGGCCGCGAAATTTGGATGATTCTGTCACGGTAAGCCGCAGAATTTTGCAAACCTCCCCGCGGAATTTGGCAAAATTTTTCCTGGAAAACTGTGAGCCCTAATGATAACTCATTTCTGCTTTTTCAACTGTATTTACCTAATTGGATGATACATAATTTAATTGTTTAAACACTTCAAACACAGCTCCAGGGTTAGCTTGTTGCTTCCCAAGTTTTATTTTTCTTTTCTCCATTTCATTATCCTACTGTTAAGGTGGACCAAAACTTTTCATTATGTGTTGAAATGGATCCCATCAAATTCATTGTCGGATGCAGTCAGCTGTGTGAAACGTGTGATCAGATATGTGACTTTGGACTGGCGCGAGTGGTTGAACCAGACGATGACGTGTCCATGACACGCGAGGTGGTGACGCAGTACTATCGGGCGCCGGAGATCTTGATGGGGGCTCGTCACTACACGATGGCCGTGGACATGTGGTCGGTCGGCTGTGTTCTTGCAGAGTTGCTCAGTCGACATATTCTCTTCCAGGCTAACGGACCAATGCAGCAGGTACTCTAGGCTTTTCTTGTCCTTGTTTTGTCGAAAAGTTAATAGAAGGCAGGCTTAGGAAAATCTTCTAAAAAGAATTTTGTTTACAAAGAAACTTGAGAAAAACTTGAAGAGTTTTTTTGGGATGCAAATGTGCAAACATACAAACGTACAGCCTAGGAAAGTCTTGGAAAGCATATTAGCTGACTTAGGAAAAAATATTGAACATGTGCAGTTAGTGCATTAGCTGTATCAGTTTTTAAATGTCTAATTAAAAATTTCTGTACATAATCATCAATCATCAAATAGTTTTATGTGTGACACATTTACACAGCAAAATAACGTAATTTACACTGTGTATCAATAAAAATTAATATTTATCTATATCAATAACTTTGTCAGTTCTCAATGGATATTCCAAATTTTTTTGGTGGCACATCCTGCAGACAGTTCATGACGAAGCTGTTATTATATTTCTCCCCATACCCACAATGCATTGCTACACTACCTTGTGAAACAACGCATGCTGTAAACTGGTATGTTTTGCATGCGCTGAACCAGTTAACTATGGTAAGGTAACTAAGGTAAGTTTCATTGATTTGAACTCCATGATCGACAGATATCACATTGATGTAGTCCAATTTCAACACTTTGTCTGTCACCATTAGCAGCTGATTAAAAGTCATTCTGGCCACGAAAAAATGTGTTTTTGCTACATCATTCTATTCTTGCTGCTCCGGATGCCATTCTCTAAATTTTAATCAGTGTAGTTCGTGTGAAAAGCATATTATCGCTTAAAAAATTAAAGTAACATCCAAAAGCAACCGTTTTCAACAGCTGTGGTTCGAATAACAGTTTGTTTCAGTCAGCTCTGTCGCATACATATCAAAACGTCAAATCAAAATCGCCACGAAAAAGTGACCTGCTTAACATCAGCTTGCACTACTTGATGTGCTAAAGAATAAATTTGTAGCTGGTTCTACTGGCTTAGTATCAGTTCATCTACCGTGATCGCTGATCACATTTTTCTCATTTCATGTGCGCTTAGTTTGTCTTTGCTGTGCTTCGATTGGTGCTATTTTTTAATATATAAATTTTGCAGTGTAGTGTAGCGACATGTTTTTGGTGTGGTGGGATCTTTAGTGATAATTTTATCACAAATTTTCTGCATAATGTGCCAGTGAAAAAATTGTGAAAATCCGTTAAGAAATGACAAAGTCATCCACATAACTTGGTGTACTACTTTTTTCAGATGCAGTGTATTGATGATAACATTGGCAAGCAATGGGAATGGCATGAGAGCAAAACGATGTTGGGCCCAACTTCTGTAGCAGTTTGGTAGAATGTGGATTTTTGTCGTTGGCCAGCGTTTGATGTAACAGAATGTAATTGTCAGTTAATTTTAGAAACTTCAGAAATGGTAAGTCAGTTTTTGTCCGTTAGCTTAGCATATAGTGATTGACAGCATTAGTTTTGTGTAGCATTGTACCAGTGTCTCTGCACACATAACATGTGACGCTGGTTGACAGTTGGACCTGATTGTCGATGTGGTTGGATCGCCGACTGCTGATGATCTTTCGTCGGCTTGTGAGACTGCTAGACAGCATGTCCTACGTCGAGCGCCACATCAGCCAGACCCAACGATCCTCTACAGCCTCTCAGGCGACTGCGATCACGAAGTTGTGCATCTTCTCTGCCAGATGCTTGTTTTCAACCCTGTAAGTGTTAGACAAAGCATGTCATTGGTATAGTGAAGTGTATTAATAGATTTTTGATTGACAATTGTCAGTCACTGAGTTGTGCTAATCTGTGGAAATGCAGCACATACACCTGTGCGAATGATTGTTTAGGAACATCTGCACAAGATATCGGTTTATAATGATCATGTCATATTTTTTACGGTGCATTCTTATTTTGAAATGAAAATTTCTTAGCTGAAGATATATGATTTTCTTATGCACCTGCTTTAGTAAAGGTTTCTAAACTTTCACATATACCTGTTATAAATTTTTTTTCATTATTGTAATAATTTATACTGAAGAGTTGCTAGGCCCGTGTCTGAGGCCGTATATGAAGAAGAGACATTAGCCTGAGCTTCTCCTTGGATGCCTGTGGGGGCCTGAGGCACATCGGACTCTGACTGTACCCGAGCCACATGCTTCTTCCTAGTCTTCATTGTACATGAAAATGTAAAATTCCATAGTTAACTTCCAAGCTGGGCCTGCAATAGACCCTCGCCTGCTGTCGATAAAGAGAATTTTGTAAAAATTGTCTGAAAGAAAATTCCCCCAAAACCAGCCCAAACTTAGGGGAAGAAAGAAGCAACTAATGACCTTGGAAAAGTGAGAACTAAAGGACCGGGAAAATTGCAAAGTGTACCCAGCGCTCGGCTCGTTGACTCAGCAAAGCCGTAACAGATCCATTAGACATGGCAGGTCCAAAGAACACCCGACACCACGCGGAAACGATCCATTCGTTTAATCCACGACATGCACACAGTAGTAGATCACACCAGAGCAGAATGGCACCAGCGACGCCATTGAGGTGCAGTACAGCACAGCAGACCCGACCACAGAGACGAATAGCCGAAGACAGAGAGCAACAGCATGGCCAGCCAGACTCGAAAAGCTGAAGAAGAGAGCTGAAAAGAAAAAAAGAGCAAGGCATGGTCCCGGATGGTAGGGGAGAGAGGGGAGGTGGAGGTGTGCTGGAGATAGGAGAGAGGGTAGAGGGGTGGGGGGCACTGTGCGGGACAGAAGAAAGATGACGGAAGGGGAGGGGTTCAGAAAGAAGATCTCTAAAGGAAACATAGGAAACATGACATAGGCTGAATTATATAATAGGTCATAATAAATTTCAGAGAGATTTTAGAAGTATAGAAGGGGGTCCACTTGACAGAAAAAGGTTTGGGGGATGTTTTATAAAGGTGTAGGGGAGGGGTAAATTGTACCATAAAGCAGCTGGGGGGGGGTAAAGTTGGGCCACGACTGAACCTCGAAAGTTTACAATACGTTATTTCTATTTTGTTTTGCATAAATTCTTCTGCCACAATAAGTTAATTTGATGACATTGTCTAATGAATGTTGATGCTGTTGTGTGGTAAGGAGAGACGCATATCGGCAGCAGATGCTCTCCTGCATCCGTACCTAGAGGATGGACGACTGCGCTATCACTCGTGCATGTGTCGGTGCTGTTACCGTGTAGCCGGGGGTCGTACTGTGTTTGCTGATGATCCTGAGCCATGCCATACCCAGCCGTTTGAAGCACACTTTGAGCTTGACCTGACTTCTGTTTCACGTATCCGAGGTATGTCCTGTCACGATGTATAATTATTCTACGGTTTGAGTTCAGCTGCCATATATAGTTTGTGGGTGAATTCAACTGGGGTATAATAAGTTTAGCATGTCTTGACATGTCACACTCGTTTGCAGGTTATATGAGAACAATGAGAGTAGTAGGTTAAATAGTAAATAGCCTAATCACCTTGTTGCCTTGTCACAGTGCAACTCAGTTGTTTGAACTGAATACATTCTGTGTCTTCAAATAAACTCAACAGTCAACAGTAATCTAATGACTGCATGAATTCGTCATATTACAACCCATTTACAGATTTGTTGGATTCAACAGGTGTATTTGTTTTGCTGTTTTATAAAGGTTAAACTTTCTGTAAAGGTTAAACTTTTTGTTCCATTATTATGATGTGTATGTGCAATTTTGTTTGCAAAGGTCGTCCCCGAAATGACCTATACTGTGTCAGGTGGGACATTAAACCCTACTCACTTACTCATTCACAATCTAGAGGTCAAAATATACATAGTCATTAATCCTTTAACCTTTAACTGTGGACATAATGCGTATTTCGTGCATGGTTTGTGTAGACAAGTTGTATCATCTTTGCCGTGAAGTACAGTGTCGCAATGCCATGCTGTCGTGCATCACCAACTCCCTTGGTTTGTTTTATGTTGATATTACAAAATATGCTTGATGGCTGTTTAATAATTTTTGTTTGTGTTTTTGTGGTTCCTAATAAAATTAAGGAATAAGTTGATTTATAATTTTGCTGAAACTCAGCAGTGTTATTAGGTTTGTCACAGGCCATCATCGTGAAGTGGCTATTTTCTTACTTGGTGAGCTAAGCTGCAGCATCATTTTTGAAGATGCATGCTGTGAGTACAACTGAGCTCAAATTGTCTTTACAGTTCTTCAGCTGTGTAGCATCAGTCGGTGACTTGGTGGCCTAACAGGACGTTAGACTTAAAGGGGATGTCAGACAAACGACAAAGTCGACTGACTTTTGTGGGCATGGTTTAGTTGCCCGACAAAATCGGCCGAGAAAATCGGTGAACCATGACACACGGCTGATATTTTCATCTGCTACTTCATACGATATCAGCTAGCACAACAGCCGAATGCATATCGCAAAATAATACTTGCATCACTTTTTTGAAGTTTTTTCTACATCTAATGAAGGAAAATAAATAGCAAACACAATAAATAACTAAAATAAATATTTATCTTCCATTGTAAATAATCACCATGGCAATGTAAACAGAATTTGTTGTCCGATATACAAAAAGTCGACCGACAAAATCGTCGAAGATAGAACATGCTCTATCTTGGCTGACAAAATCGGGTGATTTTGTCATTGCCTGACATCCCCTTTAGATCAAGAGGTGACAGTGAATGGACCAGGCTGAGCTGAATCAAAGAATACAGGTCCATCAATAGTTTGCATCGGATGCACTGTCAGACATTGTGCATCGTGGCTACGAGAAGCCCACCAAATCAGATGCACAGGAGGTCAGATGGAGCACTAAGAAAATCTAAAACCTAGGTTATAGAAAAAAGTTTTGATTTTGTCGTTTATGTTGTCAATTTTTTTTTATTTGGTTAATGATCATTCTGTACTTGTCTGGTGTTGCAGGTCATACGTTATGTGACCCACGCAGTCCGTGATACTGTCCAGGATCCAACTGATGTGCCACTATGCTGCCACTGCTGTTCATTTATTACTACAGCAGCTATGTCATCCACCTATGCTTCTGCTACCACTGATGGCTTCTCTCCACTATTTGCATAGAGCTGACTTGCATATGTACAGTGTCTTGTTATTGTGGTGTTAGGTTTCAGATGTGTGGAGGATTGTTTGCTTCTGTCATTTTGTTTGTGCTGTTTGAAGGCATCCCACTGTGTATTTGCTTACCCTCTAGCTGCTCTAGCTTTCGTCATAATCGGCTGTTGAGTCTGATCTGTTGCACTACTTTGCAGCATTGACAGTCGTGAACTGTTTTTGAACTGGGCCGTTGACCCTAGCCCATATTACGTATGTTTGGTATTTTTGTAAAACTGTAGCGGCCTGACTTGTTGGTAACTGATGGTTTTGACCGATGAAGTTACCGTCTGTTGAGGCCACTTAGTAGTGAGCTGGGTGCAGATAAACCAGCTTGCTATACAAACAGCCATCCAGGCCAACTTAGCCTCTCCATCCTTTATTGGGTGGCTGCATGGCTCAGTGATTAGATTATTGGATTGGGGTTTGCGTGGTCATGATTTTGACTGCCAGCTGAGTCACTGTCATGTAACAATCTTGGGCAATTTGTTCATGCCTGTGTCATATCGAGCGATACAATTTGGTACTGGCCTGGGGTCTATTAGCTCTATTGTCTGTGGGGGCTATAGAGGGAGTGACTGGCGTCAAGAGTGTCGTGCGTCGAATGCTGGATGTCGCCGCAGACGGTAACGCTGTGCTTTCTAACGTTCGTCGATCGAGCCGCTGGCATTAAGTTGCTAACTTTCACTCATGTGCCAGTCGCCCTGAGTTAATTAGTTGGGTCAGCTCAATGTTAAACTACGTCATCTCTTACCAATAACATAACGTAGTCCTTTGCTCTGCAACTGGAAATGCAGGTCGGGCATCGCTCTGGCCATGCACGACAGACTTGGTGCTCTGTTTAGCTATGTGCTGAATGGCTTAAGACAGGGAGATAAACTCACCCTGCTTATGTCAGTACAACACCGTTACCTTTGCAGTGAGATGGCTACAACCGTGGCTAGGAAATCAATTAGTTGTTTGACTTCAGGTGTGATTGCTGCATGCTAAATGTTCTGTTTACGTTTGAATACAATGTGCAAGATAAGTTAAGCTAGTTGTGTTTTTTGGCAGAGTAAGATGTTTTCTGTGCGTGGTTAATGTGCATTGTGTTAGTGTTTACATTGTGTGTACGGTATGTATATGTATTCGTGTAATGCTTGCACTCGGATAAGTTACACCATGCTGTATTAGTGTATTTTTGATATAGACTTAGGGTTTTTGCTTAACCTGTTTAATTGTCCACAGCTATGATTCGGCCATCATAAATTCATAATACGCTGCATTACAATCTTGCCTGTCTGCCTGTCGTGCATTGACTCATCAGTCGATCAGTTAATCAAAACACATTTACAGTGAAACTATTAGTGCAAGTTGTCTTGACACTTGACGTGTATCTCAGACCCGTCCGTTAGATGGTACCTGGCTTCTGTTAGTACAAGTTACTACTACTACTACTACTACTACCACCACTACATATTTCCACAGCCTGTATCCAGCAATCTATGTTTATTTGGGACCTGGCTTCTGTTAGATGTTTCACTGTATATAGTGC
>Ga0056128_1003341_pt1 | contig 19639 bp, 12 predicted proteins | sample WorMetLIZISLAND2_FD_71113 | JGI IMG/M metagenome (GOLD analysis project Ga0056128, IMG submission 71113) | Marine gutless worms symbiont microbial communities from Max Planck institute for Marine Microbiology, Germany - Olavius geniculatus... ... | reverse complement strand
CGGAGATATTCGCCGCCGAACTTCGAAGTCGTCCGAAATCGGGCCAAATTTTGCATGTTTTTCGCCCCCGAAATTTTTTTGGGGTGTGCCCCCCAAAATTTTGGACCGGCATTATAAAATTCGGCCAAGTACTGACCATCGTGCAAAATTTCGCGCCGGTCGGCCCATGCATCTCGGAGATCTCGCGTTGAATAATAAAAAAAAACATTATGCATAAAACATAAGTCCTTCCGAAAACTATCATTTTCGGGCAGACTAATAATGTGTCTGAAGTATCAGATAATATTATGCATACGTCCATCAACGAAATAGTAAGAAGCTTAATTTTTTTTTGCAGTGTACAACTTTGCCACAAAGGTCAGAAGAAGTGCGTTTTTTTCTTCACAGTCCACTGATTTCGTTAGTATTTAGAGCAAAAACAGGTATCAATTATCCGGATTCTGAACCGGATAGTAAATTTTAGAACTGGAGCCAGGTACGCGGTTTTTGCTACAAATCACTAGAATGTAGCATAAAAAGACGACGATGCTGATGTTGCAGTCATGTGAACACATCGAACCTGCTGTGTGACTGTCATCTGTCATGGTTGTCGTCTTGGCTGCGTAAAACCAGTGTCAAAGTCGTCACTGTGGCTGGCTTGTTCTGTGCTCATCCTTCATCACTGACCGGTCACAGAATCATCGATGTCGCTGCCGACCAGTTCGTCTGTGGTATGATGCTGTCTCTTGTAAAACTCTTAACAGTGTACAAATGTCTTTCTGAATTTCTGACAGATCCATGTCATCAATACCACTAACAAAATGTTAATATCATACTTTGCATTGTTACAAATTGCACACCACAGCTTAGCAACAAAAAATTAATAAATAAAATGTTAAATTCGTAAAAAATGTGTGAAAATATAATTGTCCTAGATGTCAAAGCCTTGTTGCTAGTGTGTTGCATTGTGCAGCAAAATTACATAACCAGTTGAGAAAATAAGAAAGAAAGAAAGTAAGAAAAGTTTTTATTATTTGGTGCAATTTTTATGTCATACTGCATCATTTCTGCATGGCTAAAACGTTAATGAATATTCCAGTTTAGTTTTGTTGGTTTATTAGTGCTTGTTCGACTTGCTGTCAGTGATTCATTAATCGATTGCTGTAGTTGATGTTTTAATTATCAGCCATTTGTGATGACATTCTAATTATTATTTCAACTTATCTTTGCCTGTGCATGTGTCATATGCAGATGAGTATTTGAAGCCTGTGATTACGTTAAATCCCGAGTCTCAGGTTGCTCTCAAAGACGGTATGCTGAACCTCACTTGTCACGCAGTTACTTCATCGCGCTCAGCTCTCACAGTCCTATGGAAGAAAGATCACCTGGTCTGAACTTGCTACTTTTCTTAAAAATAAAATTTACAGTCGTCAACATAATCGTTAGCTTTCACCAAGCAGAGTTACTTAGTATGTAAGCGATTGAATATAATACTCTATTTTTGCGAAGTTCTGGAGATCTTAATTTGTTTAATTTTCATATTTGCTGATTGTTAAGCCGTGTACAGTGCAACATAACTGAACTGAACTGACATGGTTTACTTTTTGACGAACTGACCAGTGGGCAAGTAGGGCAAGCCCATTGGTCATTGGTTGACGCATACATGACCGTCGTCACGTAGGCTATTGACCTCATTAGATGGTGCCTGCTGTAAAGCATTATTGCTTGCCCGTTGGTCAGTTCATCAAAAACTAAACCATGTCAGTTTGGTTAAGTTAAATTAAGTTCAGTTATGTTGCTCTTAATATCTTAATATATGTATTAATATTAAGCTAAATATTGACAAAATTGTTTTCAAGGCCAATTCAAAGGTCTGACTTCACTTCTGTGAAGTATTATGCATTCTGCATTATTATGCATTATCCTGGAATGAAAATCAATGATAATGTATATTTTATCAAATGAAAGTCATTAAAATCTTAAGAGCCAGAACCGAGTGTGAATGTAAAAAGATACAATAATTCTGCACTGAATAAAGAAGAATTTCCTGGATTAAATAACAGCAGGTGTCTGACGTAGATGTGAAGTGGTATGGTTGTTGTTGTAGGTGTTGAGCAGCAGTCTGAGTGATACAACGGTGACAACAGAGCAGCGTCGTGACAACAATGATCTGATGCACGTGACAAGTGTTCTCACGCTGTCGGATGTCAAGTCATCTGATGCTGGAGTCTACCAATGTGTCGCTTCCAACGTTGTCGCTGCCGTCTACTCTGCACCGGCAGTCGTCACTGTCAGCGGTAATTGTCACTCACCATATAAACATTGCCAGGGCGTTCAGTGCTGTTGGATGGGATGGGAGACAGGAATGTACGTTAATATTGAAACTTTAAAAGTACGAGCAGTTCACATGGTCTACCATGACAGCATGGTTGCAGCTTGTTGCTTCCAATGTGGTTTTATTGCAGGGTTTTCTAGGTTTGGAAATTCCAACTTTTGAATTACATGACTTTCTGTGATTTTCCCCGTACTCTGTACGAACCCTGTGATAAGGGCGGTAACAGCGTGCCAATGAAATGAAATACACCATGCTGTGCTTTGCTTGGTGCATTTTTAAAATTAATATATCACAAGGTAGTGCAGCGACACTAGGTGTGGTATGAACTTGAATGATTATTGTGTTAGCAGACTTTCTTCCAGAATCTGCCAGTGAAAGAATTTTGAAAATCGGTCAATATCTGGCGAAGATACGGACAGAAAGTTTAGTTCCATGTTTATCTGACTCGTGGTGTAGAGTGCCTCTGTCTGTGTGTTGGTGTGAACAGTATATCCACAGCTCACAAAGATGCCATTGGATCTGACGGTGCGTGTTGGCAGCACGGCACGGCTCCAGTGTGCTGCAACCGGCTCACCGACACCTCAAGTAGCATGGCAGAAGGACGGCGGCTTCGACTTCCCGGCCGCTCGTGAACGTCGCATGCACGTGATGCCTGATGATGATGTCTTCTTCATTGTCGATGTGAAGCTGAAAGATGCCGGGGTTTACAGCTGTACTGCTAGTAATGATGCTGGAGTTGTACAAGCCAACGCCACGCTTGCCGTCATACGTATGTGCCATCCACACTGTACTAGGCTACTAGCAGCTAGCATACACTGTCTGTCTAACTGTTTACCTTTAGACGCCATCTCGGAAATTTTGACTCTTCTGTTTACTAGTACACTGCAGGTTTTTTTACAGTTAATGCATTGCATTATATAAATTATTTAATTTTTGTTGTAGTACTTGTCCAGTGTAGTTTAGCATTGTCATAATCGTTATCTGGCCGAAGGCAGCATAATCTATTATTTCATGGAGGACATTTATTATGCCAGGTTAAAATGCAGCCATGCCATCCCACTGGTTAGTCAGTCACTGTGTTACATGTAGATTTAAAATGCTAATTTTATATTTTTCTAGTAAAACATATGATTGGGATAATGTGTACCAAAAGTTGTCAAATAAATGCACATTAAATTAAGTCAGGGAAAACTGTTGGTTGTTTTTTTCCGGACACAGTGTACCAAATAGAGACATAGCAGTGATACAGAAAGTAGCAGTAATGATACTAGTAACACTAGAGACTGGAAGAAAGTGCATGGTTTGTGTGTGTGTGTGTGTGTGCTGGTGTTCAGAGAGGCCATCGTTGCTTCGTTCAGCGGAGGAGAAAGTATCGCAGATTGGTGACACTGTTGTATTCGAGTGTTTATCGCATCCGGCGTCACGTGGCAGCTCAGCTCAGCTTAGAGTTGACTGGCTCAAAGACGGCCAGCCGATTGCAACCAGCTCGCTATCACCAGACCCACAAAACAGCCAAACAGTTGCAACCAGTATGCAGTCGTCACCATTGGGAAACAGCCAGCCGAATGCAGCCGACTCGCAACTGCTCCAAGCGCAAGGTGGGCAGCCGGTTTTGTCGCTTCCAGCATCACGTGGCAGCTCGGCTCAGCTTAGAGTTGACTGGCTCAAAGATGGCCAGCCGATTGCAACTAGCTCGCAATCGCCGGACCCACAAAGCAGCCAGACTGTTGCAGTTGGTATGCAATCGTCACCATTGAGAGACAGCCAGTCGATTGCAGCTAACTCAGAACTATTGAAAGCACAAGCTGGGCAGCCGGTTTCAACCGACGTGCAATCGCAGCCACGGCGTCGACATTTCCTGATAGCCGACTCACAGATACTGGTGTTGATTGGGGCGTGTCACTCGGACGCCGGGGTTTACACGTGCATTGTGAGCAACGCAGCCGGCAGTCAGCGAGCCGTGTCCAAACTACGAGTGATCGACAGTCCACTGACTGCGTCCAGCAAAGATGAGACTGCTGATGATGACAATGACGACATGCTGACCATTCATGTAGGTCTGGTGGTGATAGCTGCAGTGTGTGGCGTAGTCTTGACATCATTGGCGTGGGTAGTCATCATCTACTGCCTACAGAGACGACATGACCTTGCCACTGACTCGGCATCATCCACTTCTACTGATGAAACCATGATCCCGGTAGCAGCTGCAGCAGTATCAGAAGTGAACACATTGGACAGTCTGCATCGTTGTGTCCATCTTACACCAGGTATTTCATTGAACCTTTTGATTTTGCCTCGTATAGCCACTAGAACTTTAGAGATTTTTCACCAAGAGAGTTGCTTGGAACTGGACCCATTCTTCAGTGGATCACCTCATTTTCTGTTTTAGTCTTTTAGCACATTTCAATGAATCTTTCAACACGCTGCCATAATTCTGTTGCAGTTGTCATGCTATAAATACGATATCTCTATCAGTGCTTGAATTGAGATGGTATGGGCTGTTATGGCATACTGACACTTCTGAGACAGTGACAGAATAAAATACGAAATACACAGTATTAGATATGCAAATGAAACTATGGGTGTTCCCGTCTTTTAGCCTTGATCTTTATTGCTACTACCACTGTTAATAATAACAACAATAGTATATGCGATAATGATCAAACTGTTGTCATGTAACAGCAAGTTCCATGAAGTCTGAAGAAATGCTGATGCTGAAAGCTTTCACTAACAAGACTAGGTGCTATCTTTTACGTAGAGTCCGATTTGCCTATGATTCATTTACGATAGTTGCCAGTGCTAGGAGTTGAGTTTGGGGGTCTATGTATTCTGACTGATTGACTAATTGAATTGTCGCTGTGTTTAGATTATGAACTGAGACGAGTTCCGCATCTGCAACCTGCGATACAGCGAAGACACTTTGAACAGCTGAACCCTTATCATCTCAGTCTGCTACGTCATCACCATCAGCTGCAGCAGCAGCAGCAGCTGGGTCACTGTGATGATGCGACAGTTTGTGAATGCTGTGACCAACGCTTGCTTGAAGCTTCTGCTGCCGCTGACGCGTGTGCAGAATTCAGACATCAGCACGATATTGCTGATGATGATGATGATGACAGTGCATTGCCAACATGGCAGCGTCAATCAGAGATTGACCTAACTAATGTTGATCGGACCTCTGACACTGTCAGTAAATGTCAGCCATCGTCATCATCATCATCGTCATCGCAGTCGCCCAGAAACTCTGACAGACAACCGAGGTTATCATTGTCCTCGTCATCATCTTTACGTGCACATAATGTTCTAGTCAGCAGTGGATCATTGACGAATGAAGATAATCGTTTGCTGTTAACAACACGATCATCGTCATTGTCATCATGATTGTACCAACTGGATAAACATCGGACCAGTGCCAACATATTGTTTGGCCGTCTGCCTAACTTTATACAGTACTGCACTGACATTTTGGGCTAAACGCTGGTTACTCCTGTTCTGGGAAACGTTCGCACCAAGTGTGGTTTAGTATACCTTTTAGTTGTTTTCAATTTAGGAGCTGCTATGGGACCAACCGGCAGACATTTGGACAGACAGAGGCTAACGGATGGACGGATAGACGGGCAAGACCTACAGGGTGGGCCAAAAAACGTGGCACTTTACTTTTGTCCATATCTTTACCAATTATTGATCGATTTTCAAAATTTTTTCATTGGCACACTCTGCAGATAATTTGCAATAACGTGCTTATTACATATCCCACTACACCATAAATGCATCTCTACACTACCTTGTGAAATATCAATGAAATATGTATTGATAACGATAATAACCAACAAACATTTTGGTAAAATTGAAAAAAACACTTCAGACCAACACTGCAGTGAATGGTCTGTATGACACTAAACTGTGTGGGTCTAACACAGTCTAGTGTCATGTGGATTATAAATCGCAATGTTGGTCTAAAGTGTTTTTTACCTAAATTTTTGTTATAGTTAGTTTTTGCTTACATTTATATTTCACAAGCTGCATGCATTAACCATGTGGTGGGAAATATAATAATCACGTTATTGCAAATTGTCTGCAGAATGTGCCAGTGAAAGAATTTTGAAAATCGGTCAATAATTGGCGAAGATATGGACAAAAGTAAAGTGCCACGTTTTTTATGGCCCACGGTGTATATTGCTGCCTGTTAGGGCGGCCGCACAAGAATCATTATTGTCGTTCGTTGTGACTAAACTGCAGCCAGTGCGATTGTCGTCGTTTTTGATATTGTGATAAGATGTACATGTATGTACTGTATATTGTATGTGTTGACGTGATGTGTTGATAATACTGCTGACATTGGTCTAGTGGACAATATGAGCCATCTTTGCTGCTGTGTCCTGGTGATGTGTTCATTGTCGTGTCTGCTTGTCTGTCTGTGTGTCTGTGTTTGTGTGTATTTGTGAAACCGTTAAGCAGTTTTGGTAGTTGTAATGTGGGAAATGTGCCATCTGAACTGAAATTTGAAGTAATACTGAAAATCTTGCTTTATGTCTTCAATTTTAAATTTCGTTTTTAAACATTTCAGAATCAAATACCCATACAACATGTTTGTCAGCTTTTGGCGATGTTATATAAGGACTGCCATGTCGCCAGCCTTATCAATTTGTTGTTTTTGATCGGGGTAATTGTGTTATTACGGTTGTTACTTTGTGTATAATTAAATAATGCTACTTACTATTTGGTTTCTGACTACCAGTATTCATTTTTTAGCTCACTGAGTCTTTGACCCTAATCATTAGCTAGGGTGAATGAAGCAGAGTAACAAATGACAAAAATGCAAGACATGATCTGCTACAAAAAGCTTATTAGCACAATATCGATACTATTTGCTGCAGTAATTAATACAGACTAATAACAACATAACCGGCACATCAAGCAGTCAGCGACTGAGAGCAGTATACAACGAAAAAAGGAATCGGAAAGCACTGAGTGTTCATACTTATGCCAAGAGCTGTCAGCCTATTGAAGCTGATGGCAGAATAGTGCTGACAGTTAGTTCAACTTATTTGATGCAATTTCATGTATCTCAAACCGGTTTGACCACAATCAAAATCAAAAGGACACAAGACCTTTTGACAACAAGAACAGGTTGCACAAAAAATCTGCCACAATCTTTGAGTAATACACCTTTCAGACTAAACCAAGACAAATATACATCATTGGCAGAAGTAATTAACAGATAGTCCTGTAACATACTTGACGAAGGTTTCAGATAATAGCCGTCTAACGGTATGAACTAACTAAATGTATACACGAGTGTCTGAAACAGCTCGGTGCAAATTACGGCTGCAGGTACATTCGTTCAACCCGTAATGAAATCTGTGTGAAGGGTCAGGTGCATAGTCATAGATTTTCTAAATCAATGGCGTTTAGCTATTTTGTACAGTTGCTTTTTTAATACTCAGGGTGAATTTTTGGCTTTTTTCACCCATATTCTTCATCTGGCTAAGCACCTGGTTTGGATAATACTTGCAGAATGATTAGAAATGTTTTCTCGTTAGTCGACTCGTCAGACGCTGACACGATCAGGTTTAACCCAGAACTATTTTTCGACAAAAATACAACGTCGATAAGACAACAGACGAAATGGCATGCATGGAATGTCTTCTTCTTTCTTCTTTTCTGGCATGCACCACTAAGAGTGGAATGTCAGCATGCTGAAAATGACTTCACAGTGCTGCACAATACACAATCTATTCAGCAAGCAACATTTTCACCCCTAATATGGCAAAGTACTTTCTACACTGAAAACACCAATAGGAGGACACACTTTGTAATATGGTGCCAAATTGCACTTATAAATAACATTATTTTTGGCAATAAATTACAGTATAAGTTTTAAAACTCAGCTATAACTATTTGATAACTGATTTTGCTCATCGATTGTTCCACTGTGATGTGCCATGCTAGAAATAACTCATAATATACGTCTTCTGGTGCTGCAAGTTTTTCTTAATTCGATACTATAAAGCTCTAATCAAATACATATAATAGCAAATGATCTTTGAAGTTATCTGCTGACAAGAGGATATGTGCTATAACGATTGTAAACATGCCATGTCTAATGCAATGAGTCTTACATATACTAATAGCAACAACTAGTATACTGTTATAATCACATTATTTCTGTTAACTCAATTAATGACTGGAAAGCCTCATAGCTATTGAATAGTCTAAATGGTCGGTTAGTCTGCCTAATTACCGAAAAATGCGTTACATACACCGATACACGTATCACCTATACTATGTGCTGCAGTGAACCGCCAGGCTCTTCACAAAATACGTACAATCAATGCATTTTTGACATTTCGACACTGGCTAGCCTAACAACATTTGCTAACAAAGTTTGCTGCAATATAAGATAGCAGACATATCTTGTACTGTAAAGCATTAATCTGCAATTACCGGTATTGTAAAAAGTTTCTTTGCAAATTTTCATAATGAAGAAAGTGAAAAAATTTGGGTCATCGGGAGGCTCGAATGAGTTTTGTATTAAATACGCAAACTTCTACTATCAAAACGAAGTGACTCTCCGGAAGACTACTTACAGTTTGCTGCCAACTATCACTAACGAACAGCATCAGTGAAATCAAGTGAGATGCCATCCAACCAACCAATCAGTCTATCTATGTATACAGAACATCTTGGCTAACCCATCTCACAGTGAAGATCGATCGTAAAATATCAAATGCTGCAACGTCGCATGTAGAAAAACACGTACACACACATCTAGCAATTTTTTGACATAATTTGCTGCAAGAAAAGTGCAAAAGGTAATCAACTGACTCGACAGGTTACACGATAATCATCAACGGCATGTGACAGAGTCCAAATTCACGTCGCTTAGTCACGTCAAAGCTGCTAATACAAAACTGATAGGAAGGACAATGCAACAACCATAGATTGAGAATTCTTTTTTCATTCATGAATTTTTTTACAAATTTTAAAAGTTGTGGTTAATAGTAATGTGCAAAACGAATTCTAACAATTTCAGAAATATTAAATTATTGCATGTTTTGATGAATTTCAAAAAGGTTAGGTTGCAAATTCTCAGTCGACGGATACAACCGTGGCACGTGATCATCATCATCAGTATCGTCAACAACAACAAGGATAACACTCTTCAACTGGTGCAGTGACCTAACATTATTTGGTAGTTTATCAATTCAGCAATAACAGCTGCAACAAATACTAATGGAATACGATTGGTACGTGATTTGCATAGTGAAGACATTCGTTTTTCATCACTTTATCATTAGCAACAACTCTTACTCATCAACACTGTCCTCTTCATCATCATCATCTTTGACTGAGTTCGGTGTAGCAAGAGTCGCAGACTCGGACCGGTTTCTTGGCAGAAGCGACTTCGGCAGTTTTTAGAGAACATTCATTGCAGTAAATGTTTCCACAGTTTCTGCAGTGATGCTGTGCACAGACAGACACACGTAGAGGTTTGCATCAAAACAAACGCTGCTCAGGTTGTCAACTGTATCACTTAAATATTCATTACATATATTCATAAAACATGTAAATTATGTCCGCTCAGTGACGACATAATATGTGGCCATCTGCTAGCCAGCTTATGAACCTTGTTTGTGTTATAGTGGCTCCAGCACAAGGGTAATAAAAGGCAGATTTAAAAAATCACTAACCTTAAGTAAACACCAAATAATGAGATGCTGAAACAAAAAAACAAGTTGAGTGACTTATTATTATTGTTTTAAACACTGCAGGAGCAAAAATCCTAGGGATAAAAAACATTAGCGTTACTAATATTATTACCACATCATTATTAGTATTATATTACTACTACTACTACTACCCGAATAAAATAAAAGATGAATTCAAAAAATCACCCGGCAGCAGACTGGCACCAATCTCCAGGCAGTATACAGCAACGTGAGCATCATGTAACAAAACAAAACTTAAATGGTCCAGTTCAGTGCTGTCCAACCTTTTTCACACCATGGGCCACTTAGTCAATTTTTCCACCAGCTGGCGGGCTGCAATCAAGGGGGGCCATGGCGAGCGCGCGGAGCGCGAGCCTATAAGGGGGTCTGGGGGCGGAGCCTCCAGCGGGGTCCAGGGGCAGAGCCCCTGGTCGAGGGGTCAGGGGGGCGAAGCCCCCTGAAGCTGAAACACTTTTTGCTTCTGAATGTTCAATGGAAACCGCAAATTCGCCCTTTTTCTGAAATTTGGAAACGCAAAAGACCATCAAACATTGTTGAATTTTGCAAGTTGATTTCATCTGACTAATCACCGGATCAAAACTACAATTTATGTGGGACGATGGCGGGCCACATGAAATCCCCTCGCAGGCCGCATGCGGCCCGCGGGCCGCGGGTTGGACAGCACTGGTCTAGTTGAAACCACATAGATTATTACGTACCCTGCGCACGGTGACGGAAAAGACTTTATTACACGCCTGACAGGCCAAGATCTCGTCGTCGCTTGCCCAGCGACGAGTCTGAGTCTTGTTTGTTATGATCTGAGCACAGAGACAGACGCACATAGACGTACACAGAGACACTCACAGACAGATACAAACAGTGTGAACATATAGGCATACAGAGACAGAGACGACTACAGACACACAGAAGTACAAAAACAGATACAACACGTAACTCGTCGTAATCTCCTTTTAGTTATATGGAAAAACTTAGCAGAATTCAAATTGCAGTAGTAATATCCAGAAATAGTAAAAGTTATCTTTAATATTTCAACACGTTTCTGCACAAATGCCACTGTAATTATATCCACAACTGCTGTCAAAACAAAGCAAATTTTTACTCTATTTATTTACTGCTAACAATTTCGTTGCAAATAAATGAGAAAGAAAAAACTATCACTTTTGTAGCAGTAAATCACCCAGCTGCACTAAGTGACTGCATCATCAACATCATCATCATCATCATCATCAGCAGCAGCAGCCCCAGAAGCAACTATGATACACACATATATGGTGATGCACAGCAGCCTTGTGGGTTAAAAAAGTAGGCAGGGCAGGAAGTAGCAAATGCCAATTTCCGACACTGTGAATTTCCCGCAGAATTCCAACAGATAACAGAAAAATTTCAAAAAAAAGTATATTATGAATGCTCAGAATTTCAATTTTGTCACTAAATTTCCCCCAAATGGGTTTCTTCAGCTCCAAATGTGTATTTTCAGACCGAAAATTTGTGGACAAGACAGATTTTCCAACAACTCTCCTGCCCCCTTCCCGGGCATGACGCCACTGGTGATGCAGTTACCTGGAGACTTTGGTTTTCACGTCCGAGCTCCAGAAGGGCTGCCTGCGAGTCGTCAACTTTACGCCGGAGTTCATTGGCACGTTCTCTCAGCCGATCGCACTCGGTCTCACTCGCCAGACACCTGCAAAGTAACATGCACTCGTACATGTAGGCTACACAATGGCAAATAACAACAATACTTGACTAATTTCAATTCAAATCCATCAGTTTGGCCAAATGCAACACAGGTGAAGCCAGGTACCAAAAAGAAACGTTCAGTAGACTGTTGACGCTTCCTAAATCCAGCAACTCAAATATTTGCTGGTTGCATAAAACATCACTCGCAAAAAATTGCTAATTCAAAGTTTCCGTGCTTAAACAGTGTTGGTTGGGTAAAAAAGGCATCTTATCTGGAAAAGTGGGAATAACAATAATCCACAACAGTTTACTTCCTGTCGGGAAAAGTGGCTTGCAAAACAAAACTGATAAAATAAGATTACCAGGCATCCGTTTTTTGGACAAGATGATATGCTTTTAAGCAGTAAAATCCAGTTCGCAATTTCAGTCACAAGTTAACCTCCACTTCAACAACAGCAAAATCCAAATAAAAACTAACGTCAGTTTTCCGCTATTTAGTACGGCAATCTAGTCAAAAATAGTGGTAGAACATTAACTATTGTGTGTGCATTTTGCACAAACTCTGTGATGGCCAACTGATCTCTGGAAATCAAACTGACATTAGCAACAAGTCAAACAAAGCCCAAATTCCATTACACCAACTTTCACTGAATCCAGGATGTGGACCATTTGCGAAGTTTTGAAAGTTGCAAACACAAAATATCACAACGGGGATATCGTGGGGAGTTTCAAACTTTCAAACCAACATGAGATGGTTGCGACAAAGTCTGTGACAAGACATGGGAAAAGTCCACGACAAAGTCTAGACACAAGAAATAAAAGTCTGCAAACTTCATCGACAACAAAGTCCACGGACTTTCATGATTTGTGTCTGCCCCGAAGTCTGTAAACTTTGTTGCAAAGTCGGCGTAATGGAATTTAAACTTTAGTCAGCAAAAAAAGACGCACCGTTCAAGAATGATGCGTCGCTCATCATTGTTGTTCTCAAGCTTCGCTTCCAACTCTAAATACAACGACAGACATCGGTACACAACATATGTTACATCATACATACTCAGTTGTTGTTTAACTGACCCCACTTTTCCAAAGTTAAACATGAGAAGGCAGCAGACAGAGACTCTAATCTGTCACGTGCAGCAACCACGTCATCAATAGGGCCCACAATTTTCCGCAAAAATTGTGCCAAATTCCATAGGCCAGTTTGCAAAATTCCGCAGCTCATTGCAGCAAAATCGTCCAAATTCCGCCGCTTACCGCGGCCTTATGTTTGTGAGTAAACTGTGCTCTATCTTGTTCAGAAACTTCAGTTATTGAAGGCTGGCATTCTGTAGAATTATGCCAGCCTGGCATTATGCAGAATTATGCCAGCAACATGCAGAAAAAATACCAATTGTTTTTTTTTGAAAATGCAATCTGTCAAGTCGCATAGTGTCGACTGTACCGTATTGCGATAGCTATTACTAGGACACACAGATATATGCAGTTCAGTTTGATTCTTTTCTGTGATATAGACAGTGCTTAATTAGTAATACGTCATCAAGCCAACGATGGTACTAATCACTGTTTATTTCTCAAAGTCTACGAAATTCTGCAAAATTTCATGGAAATATTAAAATTCTATGAAAAAGGACAAATTCTGTGGCTTGGCTCAAAATTCCGCGGCCCGCGGAAAACTGTGGGCCCTTGTCATCAGACCAACTGTCATGTACTATGGCACCCAATCATTTGCTGTAGGAAGACCAAAGCCTGAAATCACCTCCCAATGTGTGCTGGAGTGGAGTCAGTCAACTCCTTCGTTTTGCACAAAAAGTGATTAAACACATTAAGATACGTAGACAAATTAATGACTAATAACTGTCAACAGTATTTCTGTTCCTGCTTTACTGTTGGTTGATTAACAAGAATAGCATCCACCATGATGTGATATGATTGGCACTGTAAAACTGGCGGCAAGCTGCCAGTTTAATACAGCACATAAAGCTAGAGAGCAAAAACTGATTTGAATGAAACTAAAATGAGAGATGTGAAAAAAGTACTGCTGTGTAGAAAAACAAAATAAATTTTCTTGCGTAAAAATATAAAAAGTTATGGAAGTAAAAAGAGCCTCAGATAAAAAGTATGCTTTTGTATTATACTATTACTGAGATATGAAGGAAATGGACCAAGTTTCTCGGCCTGCAGATTCTTGACAGTTCTGTCGAGTTCAGTCTGTCTGTGTGCAGCGCTGTTCATCTCGGCTCGTAGCGTTGACAAATTCTCTGTCAATGTCGTCAGCTCCATCTCATGACGAACCTTCGCGTCCTCGTAACTTCTCTCCATGCTACGTCGTGTTTCTGTCTCTTCAGCCTTACAGCATCAATCATTTACCGTTGTGAGTCGGAAAATTTCCACCAGAATCTTTCCGTAAATTCACGAAAAATAGCAGTAAAATTAATAAAAAAAATTCTGCCAGAATTTTTCCACACAATCTAGGATAAAAAAACTTCAAAAATTAAAAAAAAATTTTGAAGAAATTCTTTAGTTAATGATTACTGCAACGCATTATCGTGTGCTATCTGGATTATACATGAAAATTTAGATACCACATGCTGTATGAATTCTGCATAGAACCTGCACGGGAATCTCTCATATTTGTGCAAATTTCTGGAAACATTAGGAAAAATTTCTGAAATGTTATTTTCCCAAAAATGTTACATCCCTTCATCATCATCACCATAAATGGAATGCACAGGTCACCCACCTCTTCTACACGTAATAAGAATAAATTACATAAATTAAATTTCTATATTTTACATTCCTGCATCAGTTTCTGATTCTCTTTCACTGGGCGCTGGAAATGTACACAATTTCTACAGTTTTTCATAATGATACTATTAATAGCTAACACTACGAAGTCTATCTGGCAAAAAAATAAACATTTGGTGCAAAACGACAAAAAACTACAGACCAGCTGTTTCTCCAGTTTAGCTGTAGCAGATTTCATTGTATCAATGGTTTGCTCAGAGGCCGTGATCTTTGTCTCAAAGTCTTCCTTCGTCTAATAGCGACAACAGAAAATTACACACCAAGATCAGATGAAAATCTGTCTAAGTACCATAATGTTAAACAATCATCCAAGTTATCAAACAACGTAAATAATCCAATGTCACCGATAACATAAATTTCAGGTTAATTAAGATGAGTTTTGATGTGACCAACATGTTTATTATGACAATAAATGTGAGACTGATGGAACAAAAGAAAAATATGTAAGTGAAAGTCTGCATCTTATATTACAATAAAGTAAGATAGAATATGAATATAACAATAAAAGAGTTACATATGATATGCAGCACTGTTGCACAAAGCCAATTGAAACAACAACAAGCTCCTTCCACATCAGACGCATTATGCTGAATTTCACAAAAAAAACAAGAAAAACTCAATTATGGGTAGTAAGACCTTATATCAAAACACATAATTAGAGATCACATCAAGAATGGAAGCGTACTTTGTCCATAGAGTTTGATAATGCGGTGAGCTCGGCAGACAACTGCGAGTTCTGTTCCATCAAAACTCTACGCTGTTCGGTGCTATCCGACATTTCCTACATTCAACACACAGCCACAACAGTCTCAGTGTTAACATTCTATGCCAAATACCTCTTAACATTTCTCTGCAGACAAAGGTATTAGGTGGCTCAATACTGCACGGCAGTTGTCTTGATCGTGCTAACATTTCACACTTCTGCCTTTTTCCAACCCGCAGTGCTTTGACAATGTCGACTGGTTGGGTAACAGGGAAAACTTTCTGCTTTCGTCAAATGCTATGAAGCAGAAAAAAAATAATTGTGACAGTAGTAGTCTTCTAGCGCTCAATATTCTAACTGCTGTCAATAGTGTGCTCCATGCTGTATGTTGACAGATAAGTAAACTAATTAAATTAATTAATCAATCGGTCGGTCAGTCAGCCAGTTCGTCTGTCCATCCATCCGTTCATCATTCAAACAAGAAGCAGTCAGCAGTATACAGACGTTGAGTCGCAGCTGTTTCTCGGAGGTTAACTCGTCCTTGACCTGACCCAGTTCCCGTATGATATCATCATGCTGTCTACTCAGCTGCTCGTACTGATCACGACTTTCACTCAGCTGCTTCTCCAGCGATGCCTGGCAATTTCAGCATACAGCTTAGCCAGTGGTCGCGAGTTGAAAAGTTGGGAAAAGGAGGCAGAAAGTTGCAATCTTTCGACAGACAACTGCAAGTTCCCAATCCAGCAGATTATGGGTGCTCAAAATTTCAATTCTGCCCTTTAATTCCCCCCAAAATGAGGAATAAATAGCCTCAAGTTTTTGTATTTTTCCAGAAAAAATTTCAAACTGAAAGAAAATATTCTGATAGGCCGAAATTCAGACGAAGGCAACTGCCAGCTTGCCCCTGCCATGACGCCAACGAAATTAGCACAAAGGTAAACAAATAATGACAACATGTCAATGCTGAGGCAAAGTTACAAGCAAACTAACAAACATAACATGAAGATAGATTCAGTGATAAATACAGAGCTGAATAATGACTATAAGGTGCAAGTAAATGCGAAGGTAAAACTGTAAGTATTTGCAATACAAGTGGTGCCAGTCAATAATGGCAACGTATGAAAAATATCCTGTGAACGCTCAATATCCATTGCTGTTACTTCATCTTGTCATCATTATTGGTTCTTTTATCACGAAAGTCTTTTTCAAGATACTGTCTTTTGGGCATCACACCCAGTTATTTCTTTGCTTTGACGACCCTGCCTAACAAAAAATTCATTGAAACTGCAGCGAGAATGACACAGCCATACTATTGACTTATGCAGCAGCAATTGGCTTCACACTCTGCAAGCCAAAATTTCACTCAATCAAGATGGGTTTACTGAAAAGATGCAAGCACATTTGACTTTGAGAGCAAAAAATACACGCACGATGCATGAAACATTGACGAAAGAAGTCACATATGATGCGGCACAAGAGACGAATCAACAGTCAAAAGTAACCTTGTCAGTGTGCAGTTGATCAAGTTCAGTTGTTGAAGACTGAAGATCGGCTTTCAGTTGATCAACCTCATCACTTAACTGCTGCTGAGCCTGGCAACATCATACAGCACCACATCATCAACATCATCATCATCATCATCTTTATTAAATATCACCTTTAGCAACAATACATCATCACAATCACTTTCATCATCTATCACAATTGATCACTGTACATCATAGTCAATGTCAGCAGAGCTGTACTGCAACTAACCTTTTAATCATACATTAATTGCGGTTTTAATGCAAACTTGTTTGTGTTGCAAGTAGGTGTCACTGAAAAACGGAAAAAAGAAGGCCGTCTTGCTGCCGAACACAGCTCTACAATTTATTAGCAATGAAAAATAATGAATTACAGTAGTGCAGCGCACACAATCTGAACTTCCCAGCATAAACTGATGCAACTAAAATTTGATTTCACAAGTTTTGTTTAAACAACAGTTCTGCTGGTTTGATAAGTTTACTCTTGGTAATGATTAACCACAGCAATATAGCTGTGCAAAGTCATAAAGCTCGGCAATGACGGCGTTAATTTTTTAATCACAATTAATGAAACTGAAAGTGTTAATTAACTACACCGCTAATCTGACTGGTCCAGTGTACAACGTTTAACCTGCTGTGCTGTGTTGAGTTGTTGTGTTAAATCATCGACTTGTTGCTGAGTCGTTTGCAGCTGTCGCTGAAACTCCTCACATTCCGACCTCTGACTGCTAAGAATCTGCTCCACCGATTCACGACTCCTCCGTTCAGTCTGTATAAGCACAGATGTTGTCTTGCAGTCAGACTGATACAGTCAGCCTCCTACCCTCCGAGAAATGGGAAATGAGTAGTAGCTTATGGGCTATGGAGTGAATGCCTGGCCTAGTGTAGCTGATTGGGGTGGTGGTATGTCTGCTTTCTGCAAACTGTGGGTCTAATTGTTCGCTTATGCAGGCAATGAATGGCCGCATAGTGCATTGCAGTATCATTAGCTCATGCCAATCAGCAGCCATTTAGAAGATTATAAATGCACTTCTCGTGTAAACAGCACTATAGCAAGTTACCGGACTTTACCTTCACTTTACTTTTACATAGTCAACAACAACAACCAACTGCCCAGACTCAGTTCCACTGGTCCACGGCTTCTCCACTCACTCTGCACAGATGAAACTATGGCTTCCACCCAACACAACATAAACAACGCACACAATGCCAAAAAAAGCAGACATCTGCTTCTATCATTGCATTCTGACTCTTGCACCACTGATGTCCCTTGTGTTCATTGCTTACTTTCTCATGTTAATATAAGGGACACAGAAAAATGGGCAGAACAGACCTGCCTTAAACCACAGCCTAAAAACTCAGCTATTCCAACTTTCGGTTTAGCTTTTCAGCTGACAACTCAGCAAAGCCGTGCTGTGACATTCTGTGCATCTGTTTCCAAATCACATAACATTATTATCTCAGATGTGGTATGTCTCTGCAGCATTATACTTGGATGGTGTCACCTTAAATGCCTTTTTTCTTACGATACATTACGCTACTACACAGCTCCACGTGATCTCTCACCTCAAGACTTTCGGACATCATCCTGTTGTTCTGCTCTAAAGCTTCTACCGCCGACCTCCAGTTCACTTCCTTCTGTGTCCACTCATGCAACTGCATTGCACACAACAACACTCTCAACAATGACCTTACATAATACAAGTAAAAATACGTCTGAAGATGCTACCAAACTAACAGCAGCAAAAAGTACACCTCTTGGACACATTCTGAAATAGCAACAAGCTAGAGATGTTAAACAACATTTGTTACAAATCTATCAAGATATTTAACTGTCATCACAATCAGTGGCAATCTTAACTTCATATTCAAGTTACTCCAGTTTATGACGGTCATCAAATGCCAAACATCACCATCAAGTTTGTTGTTTTAACTCGGTTATTAGACGCTGATGATGTTAATCGAGATGACGCTAATGACATTGATAAGACACAGACCTCAGACTGAGCATCATTTAACCGTTGACGTACAGCTGACAATGTCTGCTCCAAAACTAACAGACTCTCAGTCAACTCACTCTTCTCTATCTCCAGACCAACAACCTAAACAACAACAATACACTTTTATCACAGGCGCGCGGTAGCGCAGCCCTGTGTTAATGGCGACCAGCTAAGTCAACGGAGAATGGCAAAATTCGACCCCGCGCAGATCCGAAACTCCTCAAGCGATCGACACAAAATTTGAAACAGGTGATTACGTCTGCAAGACGACCCCCTGTGCAAAATTTCATGCAAATCCGTCCATTAGGGGCTTCTCAGCAAATGGGTGAAATATAACGAAAATTTTTCTAGTATATATATATACCTTTTTTTTGTTGACCGACCTACAGGTCAGACTGCCCGGCGGATTTTCATGCGCGATGGCTCGAACAACCTGGAATAGTTTATTCTGCAACAACAACTGTTGTTGTTTCTTTATGCAGAAACATATGCCTCGATGAGATGAGGAATTACAAAAAATCAAAAATAACTCTGAACACATGATATAATTAAAGCCCAACCTAATTCATGAGAAAAATGTAAACTACACAAAAAAACTAAAATGACCTGAAATTGTTGTAATTTCACAAATGAATAACCAAAAATTGTGCACCAGATAAACAAAAACGTTGCAAAAAAATCAAAAATCTTTGAAGTTCATAGGATATTACAGACATTTCCAATTACACAGACACAAGGAAAGAAATACTACAGTGTGTCCCAATAAAAGTGATAACACTAAACTTTTGGCTCTGGTAAGTGCAAACCTGCATCGCATTGCACATAATTAAGCATGCACAGGCGTGGATGTATTTGGATCACTAACACCAAATTTTGTTCGAATC
>Ga0056128_1003339_pt1 | contig 19641 bp, 21 predicted proteins | sample WorMetLIZISLAND2_FD_71113 | JGI IMG/M metagenome (GOLD analysis project Ga0056128, IMG submission 71113) | Marine gutless worms symbiont microbial communities from Max Planck institute for Marine Microbiology, Germany - Olavius geniculatus... ... | reverse complement strand
TTGTCTTAATTGATCGATATTCATAAGATCTCCTTTCGTTTGTTCTTTTAAGGAGATCTTACACCATGGGTGTGACAGATACGGTCACACTAACCTTAAAAATGTAGATAGGCTCGTAGATTTTTATTGACAAATATCGGCGCATCGAATTTCAAGGCCATGATGATGGAGTCGCTGGGTCTGGCGTCGATCTCAAAATGGGCATCATCCTTTTGGACGGACAGGGTTGCGTAGAAGACATTGTCCTTGGAATGGGTAATGATAACGCGGTGGATGTTGCCGCCGATTTGGCTGATTATCTTGGCCAGCAGATCGTGGGTGAGGGGACGAAAGTGCTCCGTTCCCTGAAGTTCCGAATGAATGGCGCGCGCTTCGGAAAGGCCGATCCAGATTGGAAAGGCCCGTTGCTCTGCCGAATCGGCGAGGGTAACAACAGGCTGCTGGCTGGCAGGATCAACGAACAGGCGGTAAACCTTGACCGGGACCAGCGCTTTATTCCCGGTTGGGTCGTCAGCCGTCGTTTTCGCTGCCGATCCGGCCTGAGAACAGGTGGAGGCTGCAAGCCAGAGACCGATAATGGCGATAGTGTGCCAAGTTTTGCGTTGAGTTAATTGGGTACCCATGGTCAAGGGGATACCAAAAAAAAAGGCATCCGGTCAATTCAAAAACTGAAATAATCGGATACCTGGCTCTAACATCGAATTTGAAAGGGCAATTTCCCAGGCGGGCTACATAAGTCTCATGATCACCAGTACCAGGATGACGATGACCAGGACGGAAATTGCCAAGCCCAGGGCATCCCCACCCGCGGGAAGCTGATCGACTTGATCGGCCAGTTGAATTACCTCAGCATCCGACAAGCTGTTAAGGCGGGCATCGGCTTCCAGGGGATCAACGCCCTGTGAAACAATCGAGGACCGGACATCTTCGCGTACCATAAATTGCTTTAAAGTTTCACGGGCCTCCTGGCCGCGGCTCATATCCAGCAGGGTTTCAGTTTCAACCAGGGCCGCGAAGGCCGCCTGGTAGGGTACCGAAAGCAGCATGGTTAAGACGATCATCAGCAATGCGACGGGGTGAGCTTTTCTACGAATTTGGTGCATGTTCTTCCTCCTGGTAATTCAGTTGACTTTTCGTATTGAAAAAAAAAGATTAAGCGCCTGGCCCCGGCTTGCCGGAACCGGGCTTAAATGTTATCGGACCGGTTTCTCATTCGTCTGTTCGAACCGGAAAATGTCGGATGCATTACTTGTTATCAGATCATAATTTTGCCAAAATTTCAACAATACTTTTATAACTATATGAATTAACTCTATAATTTATTATAGCAAAATTCGGATAAGTTTTACACCCTCAGAGGGCTTGCACAGTGAAAAGGGATGATGGAGGGAAAAATGGGGGATGAATAATTGGTGAAGTAGTATTAAACAGCTATTTCAATAGATCATGAAATTTTTTATTCAGAAATGAAACTTGCCGTCGCCCGTGAATCCGTTCCACGATTTCGCCTTGTTTGACCAGCAGCATCATCGGTATCGCGAACAGTGCAAATTTTTCGACGGCTTTCTCGCCGTACCAGTAAACGGGAAACTCAATTTTCAAGGCGTTGATAATCGGCTGCATGGCACCTGCCCCATCCAGGTCGATGCTGATGCCGATAATTTCCAATCCCCGGCTTTTATATTGCTTGTGAAGTTTATTTAACGTCGGCAGTTCATCAATACAGGGGCCGCACCAGGCAGCCATAAAAACCACGGCCAATCGATTGGTCTTGTTACCAATTTTAGCATCCAGTTCTGTTTCATGGATTTCAACAACGGTGTTGGCTGCGGAGACATTGGCGGGAAATCCGGCGCCGATAACCAGTGTCAGAGCCAGAACGATTCCGATCAAGCCAAATCTTCCAATAAACATGTTTATCGCCTTTTTTTACGGATATCAGAGGACAGAAGACAGAGGTCAGAGGACAGAAAAAAGATGACAGATGCCTATCGCCATGCACCCGTTGCCTTAAACCCTATACCTTTTACCTTATACCATTTCTTTAAGGCCTTTACCGAAGGCCATGTGCCGAGCGCCGATTGCCTGTTTTTCCAACCCGCAACCCGTAACCCGCAACCCGTAACTCGCACCCCGTAACCCGCAACCCGTAACACGCAACACGCAACCCGTAACACGCAACCCGTAACACGCAACCCGTACCCCGTAACCCGCAACCCGCAACTCGCAACCCGCAATTTTACTTATTCATTTTCTCCAGCGATGTGGCACAGGATTCCAGGTCCGGTCTTTTGTTGATGTCGCTGACATGAATGTCTCGGATGATGCCTTTTTTGTCGATATAAATCAGGGCTCTTTCGGAGACGCCCTCGGTGCGCAGCACACCGTAGCGATCGGCCACCGCGCCATGCGGCCAAAAGTCGGATAACACCGGAAACCAGAGCTTGCCCATCTGTTTGGTCCAGGCATATAGGGTCGGAACATTGTCAACCGTTATTCCGAGCAGAATGGCATTGTTCAGGTCAAATAATTCTTGGGCGATGTTGTAGCCGGGCCACTGGTCCGAACAAACCGGCGTCCAGGCGGCCGGGACAAATGACAACACCACGTTCTTGTTTCCGCGGTACTGGCTGAGGGTCACTTTCTCGCCGGATACTGACGGCAATGTAAAGTCGGGCGCCGGGTCCCCGATCTTCACCTTTAGTTCGCTGTCGATCGGCTTGAGCTGCCCCGGATCATAAATGTTTTCCTGAAAAGCGGACGATGCTCCGTATACCCCGGGTGCCAGCACGAGAACCATCAGACCGACGCAGGTGATTACTGCAGATGATGTTTTCATGGATTACCCCCAAGAAAAATTGAAGATTGAAGGCTGAAGATTGAAGATTTTATGATGTCGCTTCGCTCCGCCTATTTTAAATCGAGAATATCCCTTGAACTTTGAGCTTTCAGCTATGAGCTCTTCGCTGCTCCTACACCCAAAAACCGTGCGCCGAATGCCGATCTGTTCATCACGCAACGCGTAACCCGCAACCCTCAACTCGCACCTCGCAACCCGAAGCCTCCACCCAAAACCGAATACCGAACGCCGAATGCCTGTCTGTTCATCCCGCAACCCGCAACCCGCATCCCGCAACCCGCAACCCGCATCCCGCATCCCGCACCCCAATACCAGAGGACAGATGACAGATGTCAGAAGACAGATAGTACCGCGCTTCTCCGCGTTCCATGCCCTATGCGCCATGCCCTATGCCCCCAACCCGCAACCCGCATCCCGCAACACGCATCCCAATACCAGAGGACAGATGACAGATGTCAGAAGACAGATAGTACCGCGCTTCTCCGCGTTCCATGCCCTATGCGCCATGCCCTATGCCCCCAACCCGCAACCCGCATCCCGCATCCAGCAAGTCAGATATCACCGCGCTTCTTCTCGCTCCATGCCCTATGCGCCATGCCCTATGCGCCCAACCCGCAACGCGCCAACCCGCAACGCGCAACTCGCAGCCCGCAACCCGCACCGAGCAACCCGCAACGCGGGTTTACATCAACCCCGAATCCCGCAACAGCTTTTCCAGCAATTCATCGGCACCCTTGGCCCCGCCGAGTTTAGAATAGTATATCCGGTAAGATCCGTCCCCCTCGATGCGAATGCCGATAAAATAAGGGGTTCTGACTTCCCCCAGTTTTTTGTGAATTTTAAAATCGCCATCCGGGAAAAGCGGAAAGGGAATGTTATAAGTTTTTTTGAAATAGCCGACTTCAAAGGCTGAATTGCCGACACCGATCCCGATGAGTTTGACCTTGCCTCTAAACTTCTCGTCACTCTCAATCTTGCGGTACATGGCGTTTACAGAAGGAGCCTCCTTCTGACAGAAAGGTCAATACATGCTGAAAATTTCGATCAGAACGACCTCTGCGTCAATTTCGGGTATGACGAAGGTCTGTTTCCCGCTGAGACCTAAATACAGCTGCGATTCAACGTCCGGAGGTACGGCAAGCGCAATCTCAGGCAACTTGCCGCCCACCGCCGGCGGTTGAGAGGCGGCGGCGGTCAATCCAACGGACAGAAGAAAGCCCACTACTGTAACCAGCAAGATCTGCATATAAGATTTCATCGTTTCAACCCTCCTGCGAACAACCGTCTCGAAATTGTTAAGCCAAAAATTATGATAAATAATAGATACCTGAATTTAGCTCTATATTCAGCGCACTCGGTCATTTACAGTAGTTTGATCTTGAACTGCACTAAAAACCACCAGGGTGAAAATTTCAGCCATTAACATACGGCAACATGCCAAGCGGGTCAACTTAATAGCTGAATTTTGAGGCAAAATTTAGGTAAAAATAGCTTTTAAACGGAGACTTACTCTGCTAAGGTGCAGGCGTCTTATCCGCAACCAAGTTGAAACTGACATAGATTAACGCTAGGTTCCAGGTTCAGGGTTCAATGGTTTCAACCGATGGACGTTGCTTATTATACTTCTCAAAATGTAGGTTACCCCGGCTTACCCCACTGGGAGAAACGGTTTTATCTGCACCATAAAAATAAAATTCCATTGGCAAAAGCTGATTTGGGGTTCTCGACCCGGAACAATGAACCCTGAACCGCGTAACCGTGGTTTAAAATATGCACGCTAGATTTATGGATTAATCAACGGTAAGGGGAACGGGCTTATGACACGGGTGATTTTTTCTGTAACGATTTTTGCAGCAGCACTTCTGGTATTATCTGTTTCAGGTTTCGCCTCCGATCTATCAACCGCCAAACAACCGGAATTTGATCCGGCAGCCACCGATCAACAGACTAAAATCATCCTGGCCGCAAAGTCGGGACACGCTGCGGCCGGGTCCGATGCAGCCAATGATCAATCCGACGGGCACCACGGTCATGGTCATGCCGACCTCGGTAAAATTCTACCGCTGTGGAGTTGTATTCCGTTTGCCGGTATGCTGTTGTCAATCGCCCTCTGCCCATTGCTCATGCCTGATTTCTGGCATCATCACTTCGGCAAAATATCGGCTTTCTGGGCCGCGATTCTCGGCCTCCCGTTTCTGATCGTGTTCAAGGGCGACGCCTTGTATGAAGTGCTTCATATTATCCTGGCAGACTATGTGCCGTTTATAATACTGCTGTGGTCTTTGTACACCGTTTCCGGCGGGATACTGTTGCGCGGCAAGCTGCGCGGGACTCCGCTGGTCAATTTGAGCATTCTCATAATTGGAACCCTCCTGGCTTCCTGGATGGGTACAACCGGTGCGGCCATGCTGCTGATACGTCCTTTCCTGCGGGCCAACAATTACCGCAAGAACAGAACCTTTATGGTAGTATTTTTCATATTTCTGGTGGCCAATGTCGGCGGATCGCTGACCCCGTTGGGAGATCCGCCGCTGTTCTTGGGATTTCTGCACGGGGTCTCATTTTTCTGGACGTTCAACATCCTACCCCACATGGTGCTGGTTGTCATTTTGCTGCTGGTGATTTATTTTATTCTCGATACTTACCATTATCGCAAGGAAGGGATTACGGCGCCGGACGATGACGTCAAACAGCCCTTGAAGCTGGAAGGGATTCATAATTTTATTTTTCTGGCAGGCGTCGTCGGCGCGGTGTTGATGAGCGGTATGGTGGACTGGGGCGAAATCAACACCTTCGGAGTCCACCGGGCCGTACAGGACTGGGTGCGGGATTTACTGCTGATCGTTATGGGAATCCTTTCCCTGGTAACGACCCAGGTCAGTCTGCGTGAAGACAATGACTTTACCTGGTTTCCCATCGTCGAGGTGGCCTATCTTTTCATCGGAATATTCATTACCATGATTCCGTGTTTGCTGATTTTAAAGGCGGGATCCCAGGGTGCCCTGGCATTTCTGGTCAACGGGGTGACCCAACCGTTTCACTATTTCTGGGTAACCGGCACGCTTTCAAGCTTTCTGGACAATGCGCCGACCTACCTCACATTTTTTAACACCGCCCTCGGCAGTTTCTATGCCGGCATGGCCGAGAGCGAAGCGGTGCCGTTGCTGATGACGGAAAGCGCCATTTATCTCAAGGCCATTTCCGCCGGGGCGGTATTTTTCGGCGCGTGCAGCTACATCGGCAATGCGCCGAATTTTATGGTGCGATCCATTTCCGAAGAGGCCGGAACACCGATGCCGAGTTTTTTCGGCTATATATTGAAGTATTCATTGCTGTATTTAATCCCGATTTTTGTGGTGGTGCATCTGGTTTTCTTTTAATCTATACAAAAGGTGACCCAAGGTGATAGACGAGCTTTTGGATTCCAACATCGCCATCGTGGGCGGCGGGCGGTTTTGCAAAAACCTGCTCGAGCTGCTTTACAGTGAGCATTTTGAAGAAAGACGACCCTCGATTCTTGGGGTAGCCGACCAGGACGATCAGGCCGAAGGACTCGTTTACGCAGCGGGTAAGGGGATTTTAACCACCAGCGATTACCGAGATCTTTTTGACCTGGAAAATTTACAGGTCCTCATGGAACTGACGGCCGATGATAAAGTGAGTGTGATCCTCAGCATGACAAAGCCTGACGCGGTGAAGCTGATCGATCATGTTGAATCCCGCACGGTCTGGACCTCGCTGCAGGTTGAAGCAGAAAAGCGAAAGGCGTTGAACGAGCTGAGTCAACACAAGGACAGCAATCAAGTTATTGACGTCCTGTTCGAGCAATTCGCCGACCGTCTGGGCGACGTGATCCGGCAGCGAAGCGATCGCTATGTCGAAATCGAGCGGGAGCTGATCGAAAGTGAAATCGCCCTTTCGCAGATCATCGAGGGCAGCACCATACCAACCTTCGTCTTGAACCAGGATCATATCGTTACCCACTGGAATACGGCCATGCAAAGACTCACCGGTACGCCGGCGGCATCGATCGTCGGAACCACCCGGCCATCGACGCCCTTTTGGGGAGAAGAGCGCCCCACCATGGCGGATGTCATCCTGGATCAAATCAGTGAAGACGAAATTCAAAAATTGTATGGCGAAAAATGGCGCAAATCCGCCCTGATTGAAGAAGCCTACGAAGCAGAAGTGTTTTTTCCGCGTTTAGGGGAAAGCGGCAAATGGTGCTGGTTTACGGCCGCACCTATTAAAGGCCACGACGGCTCCATCGTCGGAGCCATCGAAACCCTCTGGGATAAAACCGAAGATAAAAAAGCCGAAGAGGAACGGGAACGCCATACCAGGGAGCTAAGCACGCTTTGCACCATCTACAGCGCCTTGAACGCGCCGACCGATTTGGAGTCCAGAATCAATCAGGCTGTCGAGGAATTGCTAAATTTCCTGGCTGCCGACGGTATCTGCATCTACCTGCTGGGAAACGACGGCAAATACTACCTGCGCTATTGCCGGGGACTTTCGGAGGAGGCCTGCCGGCAGCTCAATGTTCTCGATGAAAACAGCATCATTCACCGGGTTGCCCAAAGCCATGAGTATACCATTTATGAAGAATTGGCCGAAGATTGTCCGGATGAAATCTGCACTCTGGAGCGCGACGACATCGCCTCAATTGCCTATGTGCCCATCAGCAGCAAGGAGAAGAAAACCCTTGGCGTCATCCGCATCGGCAGCCGAACGCCGATGTATTTCAACGGTGAACAGAAAAACGTTCTGGAATTGATCGGCAATCGCATCGGGGTGGCCATCGAAAACGCGATGTTGCAGGAGCAGTACATTAAATCGGAAAAAAAATATCGCACCCTATTTAACAATGACCCCCATCCGATTTTTATCCTTGACAGCCAGACCTTCAAAATTATGGATATGAATCAACGCGTCCAGGACAGTTACGGCTATTCGCGCAGAGAACTGCTGGGCAAGCCGTTTCTCGAAATCGGGGAAGAGGATGACGAGGAAATGGCCCAGGCATTAAAAAACCTGGCAGAAGATCAATCCCTGCTGTTCACCAAAAAGCGGCATTTCCGCAAGGGCCACCTACCGTTTTACGTTAATATCAATATTAGTTTCGCCAAATATGGTGAACGCAATGTGATTATTGTTTCGACCACCGATATTACGGAAGTCGTCGAAAAAGAGACGCAGCTGATACAGGCCGGGAAAATGACCACTCTGGGGGTGATGGCCGCCGGTATGGCCCATGAAATCAACCAGCCGCTGAACGTGATCCAGGTCTGCGCCGACTTTTTCTTGAAAATGCTGAGGCGGGGCGCCCCCATCGACGACGAAGATCTGCGCACCATGGCCCAGGATATCGTCGCCAATGTCGAACGCGCCACCGGTGTGATCAAACACGTCCGTGATTTCGCCAGGCAATCCGAACTGGTGCACAGCAAGGTCAATATCAACGATCCGATCAAGGATGTCTTTAAAGTTTTGGGGCATCAGCTAAAAGTTCACGATGTCGATGTTCAGCTCGATCTGGCGCCGGAATTGCCGGATATCATCGCCGAGCACAATCGGCTGGAACAGGTGTTCATCAACCTGGTATCCAATGCCATTGATGCCATGGATGAAAAAAGCAGCCAGCCCGACGTCCAGGATAGGACCAAGCGGCTAACTATAAAATCTTTTATGCAAGATGATCAGGTAACGGTGCTGGTTTCCGATACGGGCACCGGGATGTCTGAAGAGGTAAAGAATAAAATTATTGAACCTTTTTTTACGACGAAAAAAGTCGGCAAAGGCACCGGGCTGGGGGTCAGCATCAGCTACGGCATTGTAAAGGACTACGGCGGCAGCATCGATATCGAAAGTGAAGTCGGCCGCGGCACCATCTTTAGGCTGACGTTTCCCGCGGCAGCCGCCTAGCGGCATGCGCAGGGCGCAGAGCGGCGGGCGCAGGCGCAGAGCGCAGAGCGGCAGGCGCAGGGCGCAGAGCGCAGAGCGGTGGGAGCATGGGGCATAGCGCAGGGCGCATGGGGCATAGCGCAGGGCGCATGGGGCATGGGGCATGGCGCAGGGCGCATGGGGCATGGCGCTAAAAGCATGGGGTTGAAGGTGGAAAGCAGAAGGTGTATGATGGGCGGTGTAAGGTACAAGGTGTAGGGTGTAAGGTTAAAAGCAAACCGCAGAATATCGAATAAAGAATGCCGAATGTCGAAGGATGGAGTCACCGCAGGTTTCGTCTTTGGCTAAGACCCAACGGCTCGCTCAGTCATTATTTATAAAACATCTGAACCGGGAACCTTGAACCCTGAACTTTTAAACCTTAAACCTTATACCCTAAACCCTAAACCTTATACCCTGAAGATGTGAACCTTGAACCTTCTTTATACATATGAACAAAATACTCTTGATTGATGATGAACCCGATATTTTACGGGTGCTGGGCATATCGCTGAAGGCCGATGGTTATGAGGTCATTCCGGCCCTGAACGGGGCCGAGGGGCTGGAGGCGTTCACCCGGGAAAAACCGCCCATTGTCATTACGGACATCAAAATGCCGGGGATGGATGGGATCGAGGTGCTGGAGAAAATCAAAGCGCTCGATGCCGATACGGAAGTCATTATCATCACCGGCCATGGTGATATCGACAACGCCATTGAATCTCTGAAATACGGTGCTTCGGATTTCATCAACAAACCCGTACGAGACGAAGCCCTGACAATTGCGCTGGCGCGGGCCAAGGAAAAACTCGACATCAAGCAAAAGCTTAAAGAGTATACGACGGATCTTGAAAAAAAAATCGAGGTTGCCACCAGTGAATTGAGACGCCAAACCAATTTTCAGATCAGGCTGATCCGAAGCTCCAACGATGGCATTGTCGCCACCGACCGGGACTTAAAGATTGTAATATATAATCCGGGTGCAGAGAGCGTATTCGGCTACACCCAAGCGGACGTGATTTACAAAATGGCGATAACGGATCTATTCCCGGCCGACATCGCCGACCCGTTTCAAAAAGCGCTGGAGCGGGATAACGGGGTAAAGGATTTCGCCTGGCGTGAAACCTCGATCGTCTCACAGGATGGGCAGACCATCCCGGTTCGTTTTTCAGGCACGATCTTGCAGGAAAACGGCCGGGAAATGGGTACTGTCGCTTTTTTCCAGGATCTGCGAGAAATCAAGCGGCTGGAAAAGGAGCTGGTCAAATCCGAAAGGCTGGCTGCCGTCGGCCAAACGGTTGCCGGATTGGCCCACGGCATAAAAAATATCCTACACGGGCTCAAGGGGGGCAGCTATCTGGTTGATATCGGGATCAAGCGCGATGACACCGAGAAGCTGAAAAAAGGCTGGGACACCATCAAGCGCAATATCGGCCGGACCTCCAACCTGGTGATGGATTTGTTGACATATTCCAAGGAACGCGTGCCGGAATATGAAGCCTGCGAACCCAATCAGATCGTCAACGATGTTGCCGCACTGGTTGATGACAAAGCCCGCGAACAACAGGTTGATATCTCCCTGGAACTTGACGACTCCATCGGCGAAGTGGTTATGGATCCCGCGAGTATTCATGAAGTGCTGTTGAATCTGGCGTCAAACGCCGTTGATGCCTGCCTGTTTGATGAGGATATGACCAAGCAATGGATCGTAAAACTGACGACCGTTAAAGAGCCGGACAGTATGATCAAATTTGAGGTTTCCGATAACGGCGCCGGCATGAACGAAGAGGTATTGCAAAAGCTGTTTACCTCATTTTTCAGCACCAAAGGCCACCGGGGAACCGGCCTGGGCCTGATGGTAACCCGCAAACTCATCGAAGAGCACCAAGGCAAAATAGAGGTGACATCCCGTTTGAATGTGGGAACCAGTTTCACCGTAAGACTGCCGTATGAAGATGCCAATGCTGACGGCAGCGGCAGTGACGCCGTTTCAGGATGAGCCATGATATATGGCAAAATAGAACGGAGCATGGGAGTACCGGAGGGCTGGCGTATTGGATTTTTTTCCAATACCCCGAAACTCCGGTGCTCCAACACTCCAGCATTTAAATGACGGCTTCCGGCACAATTAAATTTTAAGATATTATGCTAAGTCATTTCACAAGGAGGTTGTATCATGGCAAAAAAAGTACTGGTGGTAGATGATGATCCGGATGTTCGGTTGTTCAGCGTGACGGTATTGGAGGAAAACGGTTATATGCCTTTGGAAGCGGCCAACGGTGAAGAAGGCCGTAAGATGGTCAAGCAGGAAAAGCCGGAATTGATTATCCTCGATGTACTGATGCCCCGCCAAAGCGGCATCCGGCTGTACCGTGAACTCAAGACAGACCGGTCTTTTAAAGATATCCCCATTATCATTTTATCGGGGATAGCGAAAAAGACATTTTTGCGCTCCCAGAAGGCTCTGACCGAATTTGGCGGCAAGGAAGTGCCGGAGCCCAAGGTCTATCTGGAAAAGCCCGTCGAACCCGACGTTTTGGCCGGAGAAATCAACAAGATCCTGGCCTGATCCCCTAACCGGGAACGAACCATTATTGATAATTGAAGATTGCAAAATGAATATTTGTTGATGTCGCTTCGCTCCGTCTTTTTTAAAATCGAAAGAATACCTTAAATATTCAATATTCAATCGAAAATATTCAATCAGTATCAGCGGGATAATTATCATATTAAGAAAGAGAAGCGCATACCATGAAATTAACAAGGCTACTTTTCGTCACCAAGTTCGAAGAATTGGGTTTTGATGCGGTACAGGCGCTTCTGAGCCTGACCGCAGCGGACCTGAACCATGTTGTCTTTATCAATGTCATCGAAAGGGATCGATTTGCCATGAGCCGGGTAGGCTACCGCAAAGATGAAGAAATTCGCTTGCGGGAAACGGCCAATATCCGATTTATAGACTGGTCTGAAAACCTGTTCGAACAAGGCCTGGAAGTCGGTGTCTATATAGTCGTCGGCAATCTGGTTTCCGAGGTCATCAAGGCCGCCAAAAAAGAAGAAACCGACCTGATCGTGATCGGGCGCTCGCACAAAGGTGTGCTCGAACATTTGTATTCAGGCTCCGACGTTACGGAATTGCTGCGCAGGACGGCAATACCGGTGCTGGTTTATAAGCATTTGTCCGAGACAGCGATCTCGATCGAAAAACCGTTTGAGCGGCCGATGTTGGCGATGGATTGGTCGGCAGCCAGCTTAAAAGCGGTCGAGTACTTAAAGGGCCTCAAGGATGTCGTGCGCGAAGTGCGGGTCATGCACGTCGTCGCTGAAAAAGATCTAAAGGGCACCTCGGCCATGGGAATCCAAAAAACCCGCAAAGATACGCGGGCCAAACTGGAGGAGATTTGTGAGGAATTTGAAACCGAAGGCATCGCGGCCCGCGAGCACGTTTACATCGGTGATCCGGATGAGCAAATCGAAAAAGCGGCCAGGGATTGTCAGGCATCCATGATTGTGTTAGGTTCCTCGGCGAAAACGGGCTGGGTGGAAAAATGGCTGGGCAGCACGCCCCGCTCGATTGCCGAAACGTCAGTTTATCCAACCCTGTTGATACCGCCGGAAAAGGGGTGAAATGAATATTGAAAATTGACTATTGAAAATTGAATATTTGTGGTAGTCGCTGCGCTCCATCATTTTATTTACAGGCCTTTTAATCTAATCGATCCGCCGCAGGCGAACCTTAAATATTCAATTTTCAATCGACAATATTCAATCATAAAATGGGGAGGCCTTAATGGCGGTAATCACGATTTCAAGACAATTTGGTGCCGGTGGGATCACCCTCGGAAAAAAGGTCGCGGAAAAATACGGATATGTATTCGCCGATACGGAAGTCATCAAAATGGTTGCCGAAATGGCCAATGTTTCCACCCATTTCGTCGAAACGGTCGAAAAAGAGGCCGGCGGCAAGTTTTCCAAATTTATATCAAGAACGGTTTCAAAACCGCTGGTCGATCGCATCTTAAAGGATGAACGCGGTTACATCGACGAAGAGATATATCTGGACTATCTGGTTTTGATCATCGCCCAGATGGCCGATGACGGCAATGTCGTCATACTGGGACGGGGAAGTCAATATATTTTAAATGACCATCCGGACGCCTGTCACATCCTTCTGATTGATGAGTTCGAAAACCGCGTGCGCTTTATGCAAAAACATTATGACCTTTCGAAGAACCGGGCAATGCAAGTTGTCAGAGGCGAAGATAAACGACGCAAGAATCTTTACCAGAAATTAGGCAAGACAGATTACGACAATCCCGCACTTTACCACCTGGTGCTGAATATGAATAGGATCGGCTTGGAAAAAGCGCTTAAACTGGTGTGCGAACTCGTCGATAATTAATGGTTGCACCTTGTGGTTTGATTGTGCTACCGTCGAACAGGAAAATTGACTGCCCGTTGATCGGGTTATAATCGGTTTTCTACAATCCAAATACGATAACGGTTTATATTTGCCTGTAGAGCCTGAATTGAGAAGCTCCGAATCAAGTTTCGAACACTGAGAGGAGGGTTAAGCCATGACAGTCAAACTTAATCAGTATTGGACCGTTTTTCCAGATAAAACCGAAGAATACAACAAATTTATCTTGGGAAAGTATATTCCAGGGGTTAATAAGTTAGGTTTGCACACCGTGGCCGTTTGGACGGTGCTGGTGGGCGCTTACAGCGAAATCATGTTTGAAGGCGTAACCAGTGATTTGGACCAAATTGAAAAGGCTTTGAAGGACAAAAAATACAAGGAATTAAAAGGCAATCTGCTCAATTACGTCAAAAAATATAAAACCAAAGTTCTGGTCCAGACCGGTAAAATGGATACCTATTCCACCGATATTCGCGAAGATACCGTCAAATTCAATCAGACCTGGGATTTAATCGGTGACAAACGGGCATACGGTCGCTATGTCATAGACGAATTCTATCCACTTCTCGAAGAATTAGGCATATTAGTCGCACAGGAATGGGAAGTCTTAATAGGAGACGGCCCCAGCATCATCTGCGAAGGCAGAGCAAAGGATATCAATAATCTCATACAAAACTTACAGAGCGATAGGTTCCAAAAGGCAAAACAGAAACTTAAAGAATTCGTCGATAATTACGAGAGCCGTATTCTTATGTTTCATATTCAAAAAATAAAAGGATATAAATCTGTAAGCTATCGTGTGGTCTCCCATTAATCCGTTTCACAAGAGCGGCTGCCTCCGGCTAAAGGACAGCCGGTCTGATCAATAAATGAAACTAATAATTTTCTCGCAAAGACGCCAAGGCGCAAAGATTATTAATAATTTAAATAGATTCCTTTTCGAGCTTTGCGCCATTGCGAGAGATATATTAAATGTAGTTTCATATAAGCAGACTGCGAATTTAATTCAGGATAAAAATTTGGCAACGCCTAGTCTTGAATTCTCGTTGCCGAGAACAAGATAAGGGAGTCAATCGGCCGACACATTCCTATTTTTATGTTACCTAGGATTCTCATCGCCTGCTGGATCTCAAAGATTCGTTTTGCGACTTTGGCACTGGAAAACCCTGATCAATGTTCAATATATCGCGCAACCCAACCAGAAAACGCATTTCCGCATTGCCCTTTGTCCTAACCTTCCTTATCATGTTTTCCTTTTGGGTGCTTTTTTCCGGCAAATTCGACTTCTTCCATATTTCTCTGGGAATCGGATCCAGCCTGTTCGTCGCCGCATTTAGCAAAGACCTATTTTTTCCTACGAGCATAAGACCAGGATTTATTGTCTGCTGGTTGCGGTTTGCCGGTTATATCCCCTGGCTTTTCTACCAAATTTTTCTAGCCAATTTGCGTATACTCTATCTTGTCTTTCATCCCAGGATGAAAGAACTGATCGATCCCAATATCATTTATTTTACCAGCAAATTATCCAATGACATCTCCCGTACCACATTTGCCAATTCAATTACATTAACCCCCGGCACGATCACAGTTAATGTCAGTGTGTTGGGAAAATTCACGGTGCATTGTATAGACGATAAATCGGGCCGATCCTTACCCGGCGAAATGGAGGAAAGGGTCGGCAAAGTGTTCAACGAGTGATGCAAGACGTATTTCTATATTCAGGCATATTCCTGGGCTTGATAATGCTGTTGTCCCTTTATCGGGCTGTCGCCGGCCCCACTGTGCTGGACCGTCTGGTGGGCGTCAATGCCATTGGAAGCAAAACCACAGCGCTCTTGGTAATCATCGGGCTGATTTACCAGCGAGTCGACATGTTTGTGGATATCGCTCTGGCCTACGCCATGTTGAATTTCATCGCCGTACTGGCGGCGTCCCGCTATTTCCAGAAGCAAAAAGGCTTGTATGATGAAGGGAATAAAATGTAAGTGGAAAATGTCGAATGTTGAGCGCCGAATACCGAATACCGTATGCCGAATGCCGAATAGGCCTGAAAAGGAAGTAAGGTATGATCAACATCATTGTCACCACCCTATTAACTTGCGGCTTGATCTTTTTTGCCGGCGGCGCCGTGGGCATTATCCGATTTCCGGATTTTTATTCCCGCCTGCACCCGGCCGGCAAACTTGACACCGCTGGTCTTTCAACCACAATGGGGGCGTTGGCGCTATATACCGCCAGTACGTTTTCCCCGGCGGACCTGATCACCGCCTTAAAAATCATCCTCATCTTTGTTTTTGTTTTTATCACCAGTCCCACCGCTACGCATGCCATCATTGATGCCGGGGCTAGAGCTGGATTGGCACCATGGAGAAAGGAGCCTGAAGACGAAAAATGATTTGGCAAATCGAGCTTATCATATTGGCCATTGTGATTGTTTGCGGCATCAGCGCCCTGGCGGTGAAAGATCTTTTGAGTGCCGCTGTCCTTTTTGGCGCGTATAGTTTTATGATGTGTCTTTTATGGGCCATTATGGGGGCCGTTGACGTGGCCTTTACCGAAGCGTCGGTGGGGGCCGGTATCAGCACGGTTCTGTTTGTTGCGGCAATTTTTCACACAACCCGGAGGACCAAGGATTGAAAGCCATCGGATTGATTCTGGTAACCTTTCTGGGGGGTCTTCTGATTTATTGTTCTCTCGATTTCCCTCTCTGGGGGAACCCACACTCACCTGCCAGCACCCATGTGTCGCCTTATTACATTGAAAATACGATAAAAGACACTTCAGTTCCGAATATAGTTACAGCGGTACTGGCCGACTATCGCGGATATGACACCATGTTTGAAACCATTGTCATATTTACGGCCGGGATCGCCTGTATCTTTCTGTTGAGAACTTTAAGGACTGTAGAACCGGATATTCGGCTCTACCGCCATATTCCAACCAGCATCACCCTGCGCATCGAAAAAGGGGGCAAGTTTCCCGAAGATTCGAGTGATTTCGAACGCCTCGATACAGTTTGGATTCCACACGCTTTGATTGTTAGGACCACGTGTCGCTTGATTATCCCATTTATTCAAATATTCGCTTTGTATGTCATTGCTCATGGACATTACAGCCCCGGTGGCGGGTTCCAGGGAGGGGTTATCATGGGTGCGTCGATGGTTCTTTTGGCCATTGCGTTTGATCTAAGATCGGCCATCAGGCGTTTGGGTGAACGGATGGCCATGTTTTTATGTGTGCTGGGCGTTGTCATATACGCCGGCACTGGCATACTTTGCATGCTTTTTGAAAAAAACTATTTGGACTACAGTGCTCTTGCTCTATTTGGATTAGATCCGGTGAGCGTACGCTCTCACGGAATTCTGATCGTCGAAATCGGCGTGGGTATCGTCGTGATGGCAGTTATGATAATTCTTTACTACATCCTGGCATCAAGCGGCAAACTGGATGAGGGATTGTAATGATGGATGGCGCGCTCGAAATCCTGGTCTCGAGAATCAATTACTGGGTATTTATCGCCCTGATGATGATCGGCCTATACGGAATCATTGTCAAAAAAAACATTATGAAAAAAGTCATCGGTTTGAGTATATTGCAAACAGCGGTGATATTGTTCTTTGTCTCTATCGGGGCCAAAATGAACGCCACCATACCCATTATACCCCAGGGGCATGATTCCGGTCAGATGGCTGTCAGCGCCGTCAATTTCATCAATCCACTTCCCCACGTACTCATGCTCACAGCCATCGTTGTGGCAGTTGCAACGCTGGGGGTAGCCCTATCATTGATCATAAAGGTATATAGACAGTACAATACGTTGGAAGAGGACGAAATACTTCCGCAATACAGGGAAGACGTACTAATGAAGATTGAAGATTGAAGATTGAAGATTTGTGGATGTCGCTTCGCTCAAACATCTAATAAGGATCATTTTAGTCCCTAATTTCGAATCATTTCTTACTAAATATGCAACAAAAGGTTAATCAGCAGGTTCTCCGAAGCGAAGTTTGATGGCATGAAATCAGAAAATAAAATAGATAGAATTCCTTAAATCTTCAATCTTCATTCTTCAATCTTCAATTGCTACAAAATAATGAAATAATTTCTATTTATTATAGTACAGCACAACAAGCACAAAAATCACTTTTAAGGATCAAGGATGATTTCCAGAGAAGATTTAAAGCAGATCCATATGCTGAGGCATCTGACGGATGAAATGTTGGACAAATTAATCCCAATCATTGATTTGCTGCATTTCGATAAAAGGGAATTGATATTCCGGGAAGGAGATAGGTCTCAACGCTTTTATATGTTGAAAGAGGGTAAAGTGATTCTCGAGCTGAGAATTACCGATAAAATTGCCGTTAGCCTAAGTGCTATCAAATCGGGCTATGCGTTTGGATGGTCGGCAATGATGGAGGAAGAAGTATATACCTTAGACGCAGTATGCGCCGAGCCCTGCAAAGTCTTCTCGTTTAAAGGTGAAAAAATAAAGGCACTTTTCGAACAAGACCATTCACTGGGATTCGTAATGAGCCAGCGTCTGTTGCACATCATAAAAAAGCGGTATGACATTCGAACGGAGCAGTTCGTCAAAACACTGCGGCATCACCCGGAAATCAGCGAACTGCTGTAGGCGTTCTACCTTTTATCGAGCTGAAGATTATGGTTGAGCAATTACCGGCAATTATCATTATCGTACCACTTGTAGCGTCTTTTTTTATTTTTTTTGCTGGCCTGTGGTACAAAAGACTAGCCTACCCGTTGGCAGTCGCGGCGATGTCCCTATGCACCCTGTCCGCGGTTGGAATTTTAAATTCGGTCATCGTCAACGGAACCATCTCTTACTGGCTGAGCGGGTGGCGTCCGCCCTGGGGTATCGAATATCGGATCGACCATCTAAACGCAGGTATGCTGGTTATAGTATCCGCGCTAAGCTTGTTGGCGGCCATTCATGCCCAAAAAAGCGTGGAGCGGGAACTGCCGGAAAAAATGACTCTTTTCTGGAGCTTATTCGTTTTGATGATCACCGGTCTATTGGGTATTTGTATTACTGGTGACTTGTTTAATCTGTTTGTACTATTGGAGGTAGCCTCCCTGTCAGGATACGCGCTCATTGCCATGGGAGAAAGTCAAGCAACGTTCGCCAGCTTTCGCTATGTCATTAACGGCACCATCGGCGCCAGCCTTTACTTGCTGGGTGTAGGCTATTTGTATATCACCAGTGGTTCTTTGAACATGGTGGATCTTTCCCAACTTCTCCCCAAACTTTATCATTCCCGAACAGTGCTGGCAGGATTTGCGTTTATTTTAATCGGTTTGAGCATAAAGATGGCGCTTTTTCCGCTGCATGGATGGTTGCCGGATGCCTATACCTACGCGCCTTCTGCTGTCAGCGTTGCGATAGCGCCCTTAGTAACGAAAGTGATGGCCTATGTCATCATTCGGTTGACATTTACCGTCTTCAGCGCGGAATTTGCCATTTCAATTTTGCGAGCGACGGATGTCATGATTTGGATCGGAACCTTGGCCATACTCTACGGTGCCTTCATGGCGCTATCCCAGAGCGACTTCAAGCGCATGCTATCTTATGTGGTCATTGCTGAAATCGGATATATTATCGGGGGCATCGGTGTGGCGAACGCCACTGCTCTCAAAGGCGCCATTTTTCACATTATAAATGATGCTTTGATGATGGCTTGTCTTTTTATCGTGGCCGGCCTGGTTATGTACAGAACCGATGGACATCGCATTGACAATTTCAGAGGGATTTTCCGGACGATGCCGATCACGGCCATCATTTTTACCGTGGGCGCCTTGGCGGTTATCGGAGTGCCGCCGACCTGCGGGTTTTTCAGCAAGTGGTATTTGCTCCTGGGAGGCATAAACGCCGGCCAATGGGCATTTGTCGCCGCTTTGCTGGTAAGCACGTTAATAAACGTGGCTTTGTTTTTCAGGATTTTCGACAAAGGCCTGTTTGTTCATGCTCAACAGTATGTGCTGACTGGCGCAGAAACTGGAAACGATTTCCAGGCCCGTGAAGCCCCGCTAAGTATGTTGATCCCTGCAATGGTTCTGGCCCTGGCTATCCTTCTGGTTGGCATATTTAACCAGATCATTGTGAATAAGGTTATTCGGTTTGCCGTCCCCGCAGGCCTCTAAATCGATCAGGCCTCAATGGGATTTATATGACAACATGTTGCAGATTACGGGAGGTTTCAGTGTTCAGCGCCGCTTCCGGCTAAAGGACAGCCGGTCAGATCGGAAAAGAAACATTGAAAAAGCGAATATCGAATAATGACAGCATTGTAAAAAGTCAAAGTTCAATTGATTGACTTTTATGAGCATATGCCCAATATATTTTGATTTAATTGGAAGTAATTTTTCTGAGGACTAATAATCCTCTCAAAATGTTCTT
>Ga0056128_1003338_pt1 | contig 19641 bp, 13 predicted proteins | sample WorMetLIZISLAND2_FD_71113 | JGI IMG/M metagenome (GOLD analysis project Ga0056128, IMG submission 71113) | Marine gutless worms symbiont microbial communities from Max Planck institute for Marine Microbiology, Germany - Olavius geniculatus... ... | reverse complement strand
AATGACGTCTTTTTAAGGGGGTACCCCTCTTCGACGCCCTCGTTCGAGGGGAACCTCTGCACCCAGTGGCACGAAATTTTGTCACGATAAACTAGAGACCTTGGGGCAGTCCACGGTGAAAATTTCGTGATCCTAGGTTGCACCGTTTTGATACAGCTCACGAGTGTGACGGACGGACGGACAGACAGACGGACGGACGCCCAGACGATGGCAAAAACGCGCGAAGCATTCTGCTTTCGCGCGTAAAAACAGATCTTTCTAAATGGACGAATGCACGTATCAAGGGATCTGACGATTGTTAGGGCAAAGTAGTATTTCTCGACTAAAATTACTGTCACAGATATAATACGCCAGATGAAACTGCGCTGTGAGTTTTGCAGTGTCGGAAATATAGCGTGCAGTAGAGCTGGTTAAACCACAACTTTCGGTTGCAGTCGTGCGTAAATAAAGCAAATGACGACGGTACTGTAGTCTATTCGATCTGAGCGTGATTCAGAGTACGATACCGCATTGACTGGAGTGGTGTAAGCTCGTACTGCGTACTTGTTGGCTTACTCGTTCTAGCTGTGCGATATCTGCACTGTGCCTGGTAAAAAAGTGAACCTCTGATACTCAATAAATTGCTGAAGCGAGCATCAAATTTCGTTTAATAATATTATTTCTTAACGGAGTTATTAATTGTTGAATATCGATAACAAACTGTCCGTTACCAGTACGGCGTTGCATAAACCCCTCTGCACATGTGCGTAATTCCAACGAACAACATCTGATTTTGGCAAAATTGTACGTCAGCAATGCGTTATCAACAATCAACAATCAACAAGCCAAATTTCAGTTAAATCTGGCAACGTTTACGTGTCTGTTTACACAGCTAATGGTGGTTACATGCTGGCGGCGACCAAGTTTCACCAACCGAACGCCGAAGCACACCTGATCTCACCTTACATCCTGGCCGGGCATGACACTTGTATTACGTTCTACTATCAGCTGCGTGGAGGTGTGCTCAATGTCCGAGTGCGTCATCAGGCCGGAACACTGGAGACTGTCTGGAGTCGCAGGTAAACGCGTGTACTGCAAAGCGACGGAAATAGAATGAACTGAAATGTCGGCTGCTTCGCATGTAGCGAACTGGTAGCCTAATGTCGTTCGTCGCATCAATGAAGTTAATCAACGCCGAACCTGGTTAGTACTTGGATGGGTGACCGTCCGCAGACGGGTAAACTATCTTGGTTGAACTTGGTATGTAACCAGCCACCAAGGTCAACTGAGCCTGGCCATCCCTCCGTGGGTAGGCGCAATGAGTATCGACGAAAGCTGGGGCGTAAACAGGCACAGCGCGCGATGCACTAGCTTTGTATCTACGGTCTCGCAGTGTAAACTAGTGTCTGGCTTAGGGCTAAGGAAACGCAGATTAATGACGCCTTGCGGACTTTATGGCTGTGAACGATCTTTTTTACTTTCTTTATATTTTACATAGTCGCTGAATTCGTTGCGGCGTGTTTTGTGTCAGCCGGCGAACACGTGGTGCCGCAGTGGGTCAGTGGGAAGCAGCTCATTACAAGCTGGTTCCCGGCTACTATAAACTGGTGCTGGAGGCGAAAGCCGGAAGTGCTGCTGAGAGTATGAATATCGATGTCGACGACCTCGACATTGGGCCGTGTGGACGCAGTGAGTAAAACAACACCGTCACAAGTTAGTAACGTGAAACAGACGCTGAATGTAAAGGTTAAAGGCTAAAAGTTTGAGGCAGTATATATCTCTTTATAGGAAACCCTTTACAGAGCACGGAGTGCTATCGTATCACCTATCGTATCGTGCTATCACCTATTGTATAGGATCACACAGTGCCACCCGACACTGGTAAACGCCACCTTCTTAAGTTTAGCCAGATAGGCCGGCACTTGATTTACCTACTCCGGAGGGATGGAAGGCTGAGTTGACGTAACCGGCTGGTTACATACCGAGATCGTTTACCTGCCTGCAAGCAGTCACCCATCCAAGTACTAACCCGGCCCGGCGTAGAGCAACTTCGTTGATCCAACGCTACGCGTTACCGCTACGCCACGCTGGCACGCCACCAACTGCTGTAGTCGTTTTGTTGAAGTCGCTGCGCGGCATAAATCTCTGTACATTGATAGTTGTTTGTAGCCGGTGACGTCAGTGGATAGCATTCATATACCTGTAAAAATAAACAGTTGTGCTTCTGAAGGAAGTGACTTGCAATCTGTGTAATGGCTAATTGTTGTTGCGTGGATGTGACTGATCAGAGGACGAGTGCAAAGAGACGGACTCGGGAGCAGGATACTCGGGTGACTTAGCTCGCAGTGCGTCCGGTCGACCTTGTTACACGTGGAGTGACCTTGACTGAGGTGTAATGACCTTGACGCTTGTGCAGTGACCTTGACTCGTACGTCAGAGATCATCTGTGGAAGTCTCATGATCTGGACGTGATGGCCGATGCGCTGCCGTCGCTGTACAACTACTGCCGCAACCCAGACGACCTTAGGACTTTAATTATAAGCAGTCTCTTTCACTATAGTCTTTCTAGATGTTTCCAGTTTGCGGCGAGAACTGGAACCTGCCGCAATCCAGACGACGACCGCCGAGGTCCGTGGTGTTTCACGGATCACGACACCGACCAGATGGAATACTGCGACATCCCACGATGCGGTAAGTTGGTTACTAGCAACATAGGTCTATAATAAATGATTTTTGTCAACATCAGTAACACATTCGTTCAATGACATAACGCAGATAGAAAAATACCGTACTGACTTCGCAACGTCGAAATTGTGTAGTTTGTGATTGTAAACGAATGAATAAATTATGACATTCATGATGCCTGGATCTAATGATTATAACTCTTCCGATTTGCTTTAGTATACGTTGTCGATTTGTGTGCTCAGAATGTCGTGACGTCATCGAGTTCCGCTGCGACAACGGGCAGTGCATAGCCAGCTACGACGACGATGACCACGACAACAACGACAACAACAACAACTATACTACTACTGCTACTACTACTACTAGGAAACTTCTACTGTTAAGTTACGGTGCATAGCCAGCATGTTGACATGCAACGGACAGAACGACTGCGGAGACAACAGCGACGAGATACGCCCATGCAGTCAGTTTTTCTCTGGGTCATATCCATTGTTTAGCAACACCAAACAACACCTGCTTTTATATGGAAATGGAATTATGGATGGACCCCAATCTTGCTTTCTTAGCAGTCCGCCTTCAGTACGTAGCCTATTTCTATAATTCGACGTGCGAATCAGTTTGGCGAATAAACATTTTTTCTTCCGTTTTTTTCTTTTTTACTTTTCGCTGGTTTATTTGCAAAAAGCTGTACAGAGGTGATGAGTTGAGGACATTAGATATACACGTAAAAATAGATTTCGGAAATGAATGATAAAACGCAACATATCGGATTTTTTTTTAGGTCTGTCTTATTTTGCATGGCCAGTCTTGTATAACATGATTTTTATAGGCCTATTTGTTTCGTAGAGACATTTGCCATACCCCTAACATTTATTCGCGGTGTGTTAACAGACGGCACGAAGAGCATCGATTGCGAATTTAAAAGAAACGGCGCTCTGCCGGCGTGTGGGTATAAAACTGCACCGAATTCGAAACTAAACTGGACCCTCAGTTCGCATGGTGAGCTCTCAATATCCAGATGATCATTTGCACAACTTTTTAAAACTGGAAAACATGTCAGTTCAGTGCCAATGTATTATGCGGTCGTCCACTTTTGGAACGCTTTTTCGAACTATTTTAACAAAACACACTTTTTGTCTACTTTTACACGCTATCTCGAACATTTCTACTTCTCGTTTTACTAGCACACCGAGCGTTGTCGATGTTTTCACAGTTAACGCGTTTGAATAAATTATTTATCTACCTACCCACCTACTTACTTACTTACTTATATATAAGCATTTATAAATATTGTAATAAGCCAGTGTTAAAGTTAAGGGAGTGTACGAAACGACAGAGATGAACTGAACTAACTGATTGAACTAAACTCGCTAATTAGTACACTTTTAACTAAAATTAAATACACTGAATGGACTACACTGACATTATTTCAGCTCAGTTTAATTTAGTTCAGTTAGCTTAAACACACTTTAAATCATTACGCTAAGTTAACTTGTTTAAATTGCATTAGCTAAAGTTATATGATCTAGGCCTATATGCGTCATTATCCTATATTTGCTGTTTCGCGTAATAAACGATGCTGATTATGACACATTTGTCTAAAACATTTGTTACTGACTAAAAACTTTACTGTCCGCTGACACTAAATGTATGTCTGTCGCCGAGTCGTTTTAGAATTTTGTTTAGTCTGTCGCTCAGTCGATGGTTAGTCGCCCAAGTGAGAGACTGTGCATCCATGTGAATGTCAGCTGGTCGACAGTTTATCGCGGTTGACATAACAACGGCTCGTGATGGCGACATAGCTCGTCTTCACTACCCGTCCGCCCACATCCAAGTCAACTCCTGCCTTCACCTCATTTAACCCTTGTTGCCATAATAACGAATTTTGCGACAGAATTTGCCGTAACTCAGCTTGTGCAAAAGTTATCACGGAAATTCTTGCATTAAACAGGGGCTTTTCAAGATGTCATTCAAATCAATACTTTGATTCAAATCTTACCGTAACCGACCCTTGTTGCCATAGTAACAAATTTTGTGGCAAAGTGGACTGTAGCTCCTGCCTTCATCTTGACTACCAGCTGATTGGCCATGTCCAGCTGGAAGTCGGCTACCAGCCTAACCAGCAGTCAGACTCAGACGACGGGCACCTGCTCTGTACGCTGGTACCCAACTCGACGCACGTCGGCTGGTTTTCGGCCGATATACCGTTGCACGCGGGGCAGTACCAGCTGTACTTCGACGCTGTGATTCTCTCGCTGGAAGAGAGCCCGGTCGTCGCTCTGGATTCCGTCATGTTACTCGACGAAAACTGCACTCGCATCACCTTCATTGGCACGTCGATCCACCTATTTTTAATTTTTTTACTCCTCGCGCGTTACGGTCCTAACGTAGCGAAGAGGAGTATATGACATCAGTGTAATATTGAAGACCGACCGACGACACATGATCAACGACCGACCTCTGTTCCTGGAAAAGCCTTCCTGGAAGAACTTCAAACGGCCATATCTCCATAACGGATAGACGCATGGTCATTATAGACCACCCATAGGAAGTCGATCCCCGGGAGTCGAATGGTCACGTGATCGATGACGTCACGTGACCCCAAAAGGTCAAACTCGTGACCCCATTATCTTTGAGGCGCCATATCTCCGTAACGGTGCTAGATAAACGCATGGTCATTATAGACCACCCATATGAAGTCGACCCCAAGAGTCGAATGGTCACGTGACCGATGATAGCAGTCGTTTTTCATAATCATAACCATAGTGAAAGATTAAAGATCTTTTGCCATGTCATAACTCAGTGACTATGTCACACACAGTGTATAATAGTTTTTTCGCCTCGTGATGACGTCAGTTACACGGTTAATGCTGTCGGCGAGATGATGCTGTCGGCACCGCTATTTGCGGTGTGAAAAGAAAAGGAACTAAAAAGCAGTTAAAAGAATACAGGAGAAAATAATACGCGCGAGGAGTACGTTAGATTAATCACAATCTAAAATATTTCTTTTTATACGTTTTGTTTACTTATTTATGACTTTTTGTGCGAAAGTTGGCCGTATAACAACTAGTTTCGCCTCAGATTCGGAGGGGGGTTCGTCGACATTGTGCGCTACTCAAAATTTACTTACTGATTTGCTGACTTGTTTAATAATGACACTAAATAATGTCCACAGATTACAAAACACAAAACTGATTAACACAGCTAATGTCGTTTAACTGTGTTTTGTTGCCTAAATCCACAGAATCTGTGATTGTATTAATTTGCTAAGAACGCTTTTTAGACCTCGCATTTGGCTGGTTTTCAAAATACACTTTACTACGATACTGCAACAAAACAAGCTCATTTTAGTAATTTGTTTTACTGTTGCGCACATGCGGATTGCTGCAATGAAATTAAATTACATAGAGTCGGCAACAACCGTTCCAATTGTTTGAGTTTGTTTCCATCTCAGTTACTTTCTTACGGGCGGAGCTGACGAATCACCGTCTAGCTCGTGTTCCAGAAGTCTTCTGGGATGACAACTTCGCTAAAGTCTAGCAGATTAAGCCAGCTTTTGAGACGTTTAAGGCTTTTAAGAACAATTTGAATGTTTACTCACTTACTAATGTATGTTCTGTTGCTGTGCCATCGTTCACGACTTTGGCGACCATGCAATGCCAGAGCCAGAGCATATGTCCTTTAAATCCCTCATTAGCTGCGTTAGGCTTATGTTATCCTTCCACAATTTGCACATGCCATCTAGGTACTTCAGTTACTTACTTACGTATTTTGTTAAAATTAATGGATCGTGTTTGTTGCGACGCATGTAGAGCGGGAGATGAGCGCTGAAGACCGAGCGCTGTACGAGGCGTACTACAACCGATCTCTGTCATCATCATTAGACCGTGACCTTGACCTTCAGCTTGTGCTGAACGTTACAAACCAGACGACTACGCCTCCGATCACTCTGAAGCCTCTCAACCTGAGCGCCATTATGATCAACATGGCTCCAGTTATTGACATTCTTCACGAGCCGTTTCAGCACTCAATCTGCAGTCCGACCACGTGTCTTGGCTGTCCACGACAGCTGCCTACCGACCGTATGACGACAATAACAACATCCTAGCTATTGTTTCTAGCAGTGGCGTAGCCAAGGGGGGCCCAGGGGGCAAGCCCCCTAATCCTCTAGACAAAACATAAGCATACGTATAAACTGCACAAAATTTGCCAATTTGGTTAGTTTATTTTCGGGAAAATAATTAAAATTGTTGCCACCAGATCTCATCTTTCAAAGCTAAAATGCACCTAATTTGATTTCGGCTGGGGCTCTGCCCCAGACCCCGCTGGGGGAGCTCACAGCACTCCCCCAGACCTTTAGCTTGATTTTTGGGGGTCCTATCTTAGGGAGGGGAAGGGAGTGAAAAGGGGGAAACAGGGGAAGGAAGGCAGGGAGTAAAAGGGGAAGAGAAAAGGGAGGGGAGGGAAGAGAAATGAGCCCCCACAATTAAAATTTCTGGCTACGCCACTGGTTTCTAGAGTACCTTATATATTATTTCGTGCGTTATATGCTATGCTTCATTATTTCCGTATTCTGCTCTGTTTTGGCAGTCTTTTTTAGATTTATCTGCTTCCACAATCAATGCATGGATACTATCGGTTTTCGCTGCCGCAGACACGGCACCGTAACTTTCAGCACTCTGACTCTTCTAGTTTCGAATATACGCAATATTTGTCGGTCGTTCACAGCGTGTTCACCAAAAGTCGAGAAGATCGCTAACAAGTCCGAGGGTTTGTCGAGCAAATGTTCTCACCTGTGGACTAGTCGTCATCAGCGAGTCAGCCTGGCCGCTTGCGTCACCGAAGCATACGCCAGATTAGGCAACGCTATTAATCACGATCCTGACCGACATCGCTGCAACGTCAAACGATGCAACAACCACCACCACCAGACCCCGGGCAAGCACCAGCTCAATGACGTCACGAATGACGTCATTCACGACGATGACGTCACGGCGCTCGACTACAGGCTGACCGACATTCATGGCGCTTGGGACGTCTACGCTATATTCTGTAAGTGCTGCCTTGACTACAAACTAAAGGCGTGTACACAGCGACAGCACTGAACGGAACTGAACGGAACTGAAACCAACCAATAAGCGAGCAGTGAGTAGTGCATAACTGCTCGCTCATTGGTCAGTTTAGTTCAGTTTAGTTCAGTTTAGTTGTGTTGTTCTGTAAGCGCTATTAGTCATAAACTATTGCTAGATCCGAATAGAATTTTTACGCGCGAAAGCAGCTATTGCTTTCAGCGCGTCCTAGCCATCGCAATTCTGTCCGTCCGTCTTTCTGTCCGTCCGTCCGTCTGTCACACGGGTGGATCAGGCAAAAACGGCTTAAGCTAAAATCACCAAATCTTCACCGTCGGCTGCCTGGAAGACTCTAGTTTCAGGAACCGTAAAGCTTTTCCATAAATTCGAAGGGAGTCAATCCAAAAGAGGGCCCTAAATGAGGGGGTAGGCAAAATTTGCGATTTTTGGCCAATAACTCACTGTATTTCGGTAACGGTGTGAGATAAGGCTTAGGTTACTATTAATCGCTAATAGGAAATCGTATACTGGCTTTCGATTAGCGCCGAATTCAATGATTTTGAATGACCTTGAACGCCAAAATAGGGGGTTTAATAAATTTTTTGCCGATTAAGCACGGTGACACAAGTCATTCACAAGGTGGCGCCACGGTACTGGCGTTGGTGGCGTGGCGTAGTTGGTAACTCGTTTCGGCTGAAACGAAATTACTCTACGGTGGGCCCAGTTAGTACTGCGATGGGTGACTGCCTGCCGGCAGGAATGCTATTGGCTTTTGCGCGTCCCGTGAGCATTAGCTCAAATTTCTTGTTAGCGTATCATATTGCAAACCTGAAACGCGCAGGAGTGAAAGAGTCGTCAAATTTCGACTACTGAAACAGTGAAAACACTTTGTACGTGTGCATGGGTGTTGCAGTGTCAAAGGAGGTGGTAGGGATGTCGTGTGGGTTTCGTGACGCATGCGGCTGCGGCTACCAGTTCATCTCGTCCAACGTCAACCTTGTCTGGAAACGTCGACTTCGAGCCCCTAACCTTCAGACTTCTGGAATGACAGACATTGATGATGAAACACCAGACACAAACAAGCACGGTGGTATCAACGCTTTACGCTTGCTACCGTAGATCGACAAAGCTTACCATTCATAAAAAATCATTCGTAAAACTTCTCGAATTTAGTCAGAATTTTACAAATTGATAAAGTTTATTTTTGCAGTCCCCTTGAATGGACATTTCAAGTCAGCAAAATTTCCAAAAGTTGTATTTGCAAAAAATCGGTCTCTTTCTCTCTCCTTCAGGTTCAGATCCCTCGAATGAGGGGTCAGCCACACGGGTTGAACTCCGTCTCCACTCGGCTCTATTCTCCACGTCCATCAGGTCGACCCGCAAATCCTCCATGTTGTACTTCACGACGTCGGTCCACCTTTTTCTCTGTGTTTCCCTACCCCGTTGTCCACGTACGTCTACTAATAAAATACGGTGTTGCTGTGTTAATTTAACTGTTTTTTAAATTTGTAGGCCGTTTTTAATCTATGCTTAGCACTGATCTTTGCTATTAGTTTGCAAACCTGCTAATTCACCAAACGCAGTAAAAATATGCTATAAAGTTAGTGTTAGTCTGCCTCTGTTAGTTTATTAGCACGTTTACAAAATAAAGCGAACCGGAAAAGTGTGCCACTACTGCCGCTGGTACGCAAAAATTATAGATTTTTTTTTATACATTTCCGTGCAGAATAATATAATAGCCTGAAAACAATTGCATGATAATGGCGTTAATTACAAGTTACAACAAGGATGTACACAGTGTGTATATCATTATTATCATCGTCGTTATAGAGAAGTTTGAAATAATTCTGAATCACAGGCTGTACATTATTTGTATAAGACGGTTAAAAAATAACCTAAGATCTCGGCTTACTTTCCGAACCAGCCCATAGAAATGTTTTGTTTTTTTCTTTAATTAGACGGGTATTTGGCGCTGGTGAACGAGGAAACGACTCCACCGGCAAGTAAAGAATGGACGCGACTGATTACACCCCAACAACGCTTTGACCACCCTGATGGCGCTTGCCTCACGTTCCAGCATCAGTCCCGTTTCATGGACCTCGCCGTTTACTTACTGATGACGTCATCGACTACGTCACACCGGACGCGCATTGTTGACATCCAACACGACGGCCAAGTGCGTGTCTTGTCAGTTTCCGAACCATTGATGTAAACACAAGACCAAGAAGAAGACTTTTCATGCTACATCAAATATTTCAACACATTAATGTCACTCACTGATTGAACACTAAAATATACATTCCGAGTACATTATTGATTTGGTTAGTACTATTGACGTTGGTCGCTTTTAGACTAGAAACGAAATATTATTAGGCTAATTTCTGCTAGAATCTATGCGTCCCATTAATCTGGTGGATCCCTGGCTTTATTTATTCATGCGAGTGAAGCAGACTGTGTAAGGTACTGCGTAAATTTTGTTTCACTTCCTCTTTGTGCCATTTGTTTGTTTGTTTGTTTGTTTTTCTAAAGGTTTATTAAGTTATTAAATAAAAAAGTAAATAATACGGGTGTGTGTAAAGGAAGCGGTGTGGCACAGAGCGAGTGCAGCGCTACCTGGCGGCCAGTACTCGCTTGTATTCGAGGCTACGTGCAGTGCTCAGTGGTCTGTGGATAATCTTGCACTTGACAACATTCAAGTCGACGACACACCTTGCAATTTCAGTCAGTGTCCGTCTTTATTGCCTCATTTCATCCTGGCACGCATGTCACTAGTTAGTTAATGGCGTGGCGTAGCGGTAACACGTTGTGTCAAATCATCGAAGTTGCGCTACGCCGGGCCCGGTTACTACTTGGATGGCCGTGTGGTTGTTTGTGAACATATAAAATAAAATCATATTGCATTTTCAATACATATCTAACCACTTAGGTCAATTCAGCTTGTCACTTTTCCGGAGTAAACAGCCATGGCTTCATGACACATACAGTGTGGGCCATAAGAAACGTGGCACTTTACTTTTGTCCATATCATCTCCAATTAATCAGCGATTTTTAAAATTCTTTCACTGACACACTCTCTGGACAAAAATGTGATTATTATATATCCCACCACATCGTAAATACGTCTCTACACTACTTTGTGAAATATGAATGAAATATCCATGTATAATGATAATTACAAGAAACATTCTGGTAAAATAGGGAAAAAACGCTTCAGTGCGTTCTGTGTCTGGTTTCAGCGACTTTGGGGCGATTTGACTGCACGTTCGATGCCGATGATTACTGCGGGTACAGCGACCAGTCTCAAGGACCGGTCAAATGGCTACGCAGCAAGGCGCATCTACAGACTTCACCAGGTAGGCCTATCGCTCGGCCCGCTTTTTACACATCTATTAACCTATAACAAAAAGCCCAGCTGTCGCTAACTCAGTGGACCGGCCGTGCAACCTACATCCGAATGCCAGCGTCCGACTTCCGGTCGCGGAAAGAAAGCGGTTTCCCAGAGTGACTACAGTCCCATACAAGCTATGGTGACGCTGCTATATTAAACGCTACAATAACCAATCATAGAATACGATACGGCAATTCGGCGCATGTCGGTGATAGCTGAAGGTGAAAACTTTGCATTCAAAATTGCGGCCAAATCGCTGCAGATAGAGACATGGTTACTATTGGCAGCTTAAGAACTTGTCGTCGTTCTATCCAACGGTAGGCTACCATCGCCTATACGCCTACGACATACGGTTTAGCCACAATAGGCCTACGTGCGTTACAGATGATGACAGACAGACAACACATCGTACCTAAGGCTTCACCTAACGGTCGGCCAATAATAGTAACATTAATTTTAACAATGATTGGTTAACGATTGTTTGTGGGTTACAGTGAAAAGTGAACTTCAAGCAAACTGCATGCAGACAGTGTTTGCTTTCAAGGTCTTCGATGCTTTAGACAATTGTTCCGCATGAAGTTGGTAACGATCAAAAAATGCACGTAATGCGTGGTTTACGCAACACGCGGCTTTTTATCGACGAAACTTCAATTCATATTTTTAGTGATAAATTACGTGTTAATTGTGCTAGCAGCTTCACTGTTCTTTACACAACTTTTTCCTTGAATTGAAATGTTTTCTTTATGAAGTTTTTCTGCTGATTGTACGAGTCTGATGTGGCATAGGCTCGTACTACATGCGTACAAGCACTCACTTGGACGGTAAGTCCGTCGCCACTCTGGCATCACCGTACTATCGCTATGAGAACATCTCCTGTATTCAGTTTTACTATCGCATGCAGTCGCTCAAGAAAGACGCCTGGACCGCTCTGACTGTGTCGCTGCAAAGCGATCAAGCCACAACGCAGGCCGTCTGGAGGTATACGTAACGTAGCTTTCGCTAGCACTGTTCAAATTCTGTGTTCTATGCAGTATTTTGGCATTTGCTTGATTATTTTGCCATAGGGATTTCAGCCTAGTTTCCAGTGTTATCAAGTTTTCCGTCCACTTTTGTAGAAAACTCTATAGGAAATGTTGCTGTAATTTGTAACTTAGAGATTCAATACTTTAATTTGCCTGTATCGCAAAATCCATATCCCGACGTAATAAATAGTAGCGTACTCATAAGCCCATAAAGCGGCGCTGATCTCCGTTTTCTTAGCTCTCAGTTAGACACCAGTTTGCACTGCAAGTCTAATAGTCCACGTATAGCCTACGGCACTTGTGCATCGCGCGTTGTGCCTCTTTACGTCCCAGCTGTCGCCAGCATGCATTTTTAGCGTTTACCCACTGAGGGATGGCCAGGCTGAGTTGACCTGGGTGGCTGGTTAGGCCTACGTACCGAGATGTTCTACTTGTTTGCTAACAGTCACCCATCCAATTACTCTGCGTCGTGTTAATTAAAATGAAAGAAAGTTGCAATTTCCTACAGACGACTGCAAATTCCGTCACCAGACATTGTGGGCACTCATAATTTTAATTTTGCCGCTAAATTTCTCCCAAAATTGGGCATTTTCAGCTCCAATTTATATATTTTCGGATAAAAATTTTTGTGGTAAGAAGAACATTTTAGTCAGACTGAAATGTAGGCATCCTGCTTCGTTCCCTGTGCCGCAACACCACTGCAAGTACTAACCGAATTTGGTCTGAATTAACTTCGGTATATTTTCTATCGCACTGCGTGTGTTTGTCGCTGAAGAGTGCGAGGTATAGGCGACGACGAGTGGCACTTTGGTCAGACGACTTTGACTGACAGCCGACTCAATCGTCTCGTGTTTCAGCTGACTGGTGACGCTGTCAGAGCAGCTATCGATGACGTGCTTGTCGTCGACGGAGAATGTCCACTCGATCGCAGTCGGTTACACTCGTTACACTCACCATCTCACTGTTATAGGGCGTTTACACGATCCAGCAAACGTCCAGCAAACTTACAGCAAATGTATTCAAAATACATGTGAATTGCTGCACGTTTGCTGGACGTTTGCTGGGTCGTGTAAACACCCACTAAACTCGTATTTGCAACCAGCAGAACTTTAAGCATTGGGGCGCTGAATTTGCAGGACATGAAAATGATGGACTACAAAAAAAATAATGGCTGAGAAATGTAGGACCACGAAAATGACTGATCAAATCGCAGGGCTGGAATCTGCAGGACTGATTTGGCCCATCATTTTCATAATCTTGCATATGTCAGGTACTGCATTTTCACTCGCCCTAAAATGGGTAGATGTGCTAGTCTACGACACTACATTGCAGCATATTAAAGGTTATTCCGCTAATTTATGGGTTAGAAGCGTGCCCCATAAATAAGTTTGATTTCTAATTTCTTTGATTTCGTAATCGAACATTGTTTTTATGAAGTTGTTTAAAGCTGTCATTGTAACAATAGACCGAATTACAGAGTGTCAGAAACGTTTTAGTTTCGAGCTGCCAAACGTTTTTATGGGTAAAATTCACATAACTTCATAGGAAAATATCATGCGTTTAAAATATGTTGTGCAAAAATGTACCAATTTGTGTAAGCTGTATTTGTTAACTGTCAGTTCGATTATAAGTTAAGTTTATCTGTGTTTTGTGCTACTATGCGGGCATGGTAGTACGATGATCATCTGTCTGGACACCAGAAAAACTTAGAAATGTTGGGTCGAGATCAAAGGTCACCGAAGGTCAAAGAAATGTCAGAAAATTGTCAAACAAAATTTGACCGGGAAACTGTTTACTGTTAACTTAACATTCGATGCAACACTAGGCCTAATGCCTCTGCCAACTGTCGTCTGCCACATTTGTGCGCCGCGCGAAAACCGTTAGATGCACCGGCCGGAAAATTTGCGGGTTGAACCTTTAACCCCCAACCAGAACGCACTTGCCTACTTACGACTTACCAGTGAGCAGCACCCATCAGCGATTTAGCCTTTCACGAAATTACTTTTGTCTTCGTTAAAACTTGTTTGTATAATTCGATCGTTAGTACTCGTAGTTAGATAGCTGTCGGTGACGCGTGTGCGTATAGACTGTAGCTCAGACGAGTACCGTTGTGTCACAATGTTTGCCTGCATCCCGGCGACCAGCAGTTGTGACGGAATGCCCAACTGCGACATCGGAGAGGACGAAAACTGCTCCGGTATAATATCTACCGCAATTTGCTGCGTCATAGTCGCCATCGTCATCATCGTTTACTGTAACTGGCCACAGATTAAGAATAATTTGTCACTGCATGCACTTGTACTACGTGATGTTAAAATGTTGACGTTGCGAATACGCGCTCGCCGCTCTGTATAGTTTAGGAAAACTTTGGCAAAAGTGTTCCGATGAAAAAATTCTTTCTTTCAGAAATCATAGACCTATAGGTCAGGAGATTGACGCATAAAGGTAGGCCTATTAATAGGCGAGTCGCTCTGCATATCATGTCATAATGGCACAATACTTTTTTTCGCAAAGTTTAAACTGGCAAATTACACCACGATCATTTTTATCTCACAGCTTTTTGTTGTAGTTTTTAAAACTTTGTCGTTAATTTTGCGTTGTGACTGCAATTATTGCCATTATTAGCGAATAATGTTGTAATATCTCAACACAGCACTACATGTAAACGTAGTTAACGTTGATTGGTGAAACTGCAGTGGGCAATGAGACGCGGTCTGACTCGCCGCAGACATACGACCGGCTAACCGTTGACAACGGCGGCATTAGCCTCCCAGGCGACGACCTAGACCAAGGTTTGCCATATCTTTGCTCATATCTTAGCTTTACTCAAAGTCTCAGACTAAACTTTATTTCGTCTGTTAAGTAGAGTAAATACAATATTGAGTCTTGATGTATTTTTGCCACTGTCATCTTCTGGTGTGAATTGTTGTGCCACGTGTTAGAAATTTGATGAGTGATAAGCCTGGCACTTTACGCTCATGTAAAATTAAAAACCGCATTTTCACTGTTGTTTATGCTTTATTGAGCAAATAGAATGTGCTGCTAAGTGGCTAAAATGACATAGGTGCCGAAGTCAGTTAGATGTGCGAATACGCTACCCGGCACTGGGAAACGAGTTACTTCTATAGATTAAAGCTTTCGGTGAAGATAACTGTGTTTGTTTTGCAAAAACAGCTGTCAAAGAACTTAACAATCTCACCGAAATATATCGGACTGCTGGACACCAGGGTGAAGATTTCGTCTATGAGTGAGTTCGTCGTTAAATCATTATCATTATGCGCCGACTTTTGACTTAAACTACTATGTTGAAAAAATCGTATACAAAAATAAATCAGCACTATGGAATTACATTACCTGCTATGCACTATGATGCACTTCCGGCATTTAAATTTTAAGTTGTGGGCAAATTGTCGACACATCTTATTGTTACCAAAAGATTTGTCTAAAAATGCCAAATTTGTAATTTAAAACTTCACCTAAAAATTTAGGGACAAAATTGAAATTTCGAGCACTCATAATCTTTTCTCTTGGAAATTTGCTGTTATCTGATCTGATCCGAATTTCGTTGAAAATTTGCTGTGTACTTCTGTCGGAAAATTGCAACTTTCAAGTTTTCTGCCTCCTCCTACTGTGGCGTGTATTTTTCGCAAGGTGTCGCTGTATGTCTGCAGTTGTAAGTACGAAGGTGTGAGATGTTCGCACGTGAATTTCAGCAAAGACGTTACAGACTACGGTCTGTGCTACACGTTCAACTCTGAACAACAGCTGGAGTCCTCTAAGACAGGTCTGTCGTTTTTTACTATGTAGCGGCATTAGGAATGGCTTGAAGTTATTAGTTCGTATTTTATTTTTCAATTCTAGCATGTTCGTAAACCTGTGTTTTTCATTTTTTTCGTGGTTGGAATGACCAAGAAATTTTTTTTCGATGAGCTTTTTGCTTTCAGAATGTGGATAATCAAACCCATTTTTACGCAGTGAATTAACCGATTTTGTCCCGCTGTCAAAAATAATCTTTATTTTACCATGAACGTTGGCTGAAAACAGATAAAAACAAAGCGTAGGCTGCAAGAATGCAAACTAACTAAACTTAGCTAATTAAGTGTGATTAATTTTCTTTTTAATTTAGTACGCATAGGCTCTATTATTAAAGTCAGTGACTCTTTGAAGCATTTGTTAGAGATTCATGACATCGTAGTCGATCACGCTGTGAGCGGTCTTTTGCTGTTAATATCTTTCAGGTTCCCGTTTCGGTCTGAGTCTAACGCTCAACATCGAGCAGTATGAATACATGCTGGGACCGCAAAGCGACGCCGGAATTAAGGTCAAACAACTTCTGAGTTTGTTGTTAAGTGTTCGCTAAATAAATAGGTATTATGATATTATTTGTGCAAATAATTATCCCACAAATGTGCGAAATGTGCTAAAACATCTGTTTCACTGTCTAGTTTGTATTATTGTTATTCGCCGTTTCATCGGAACATTTTAGTGCCAATTGAATATTAATTTGATTAAGTTTAGATGACGGAACATTTAAGGAATTTGACTATTTCAAAACCAGCCGTACAGTCTACAATTTTCAGCTGTAAGACTTACATTGTGTGCGTGGTTTCGATTGGTTGCGGACTTTCAAAGCGATCTTTATACAAATAAAAATTAACTAACACATGTTATTATGTTTGATTACAGGTAGCACGTAAACTTACGATGTATTACGGGCGTTACATTGTTACGTGATGTACTGCAGGTGTTCCTACACCCGAAGCAAGAGCTGCCTCAGGTGCGTGATCTTGGCTTTGCCATTGCACCAGGAGTACACGCGCTTATTGCCGTTCGACTGAATGAGGTAGGCTAGCTCGTTTGAGGTTCAATTCAAACGTAAATACTAACTCATGTATTTGTAAAACGTGGATCTAGTCAGTAATTAAGTAGATAAGTACATTTACGAAATGCACAATGTCGACGCAAAACCCACCGAATCTGAGGTGGGGCTAAAATTGCTTGAAACGAGGTTGTAAAAAAGTTGATTAATTAATGTCGACGACACAAATGACGAAGATTTTTCCATGTGCAAGATTCGTTTCAGTGCAATTTTGACGCTTTCCGTACTACCCGCAGTACGCAGTTGTTTGCTGAAACTTTAAATAACCCTTAGACCCTTTTTTGCATACACTTTTGCCTAGAAATGCAGCTAAAAATTATAAAGTGACGTCACAGAGTTATAGGGTGTTTACACGATCAAGCAAACATCGAACAAACGTCGAGTAAACATCGAGCAAACATCGAGCTGGCTCAAGCAGGCCTATTGGAACCCCGCCTTTGGCTCAAATGTAGGCCTAGGCTTAGGCTCTTAGCCCACAGCTGATCACGTGTTATATAGGCTTTTCAATTACAACCCACCCGCCCTCCTAATTAGCGTGCTAAATACCATAGAACGTCGAGCTAGCTGCTCGATGTTTGCTCGATCGTGTAAACACCCTTTTAAGTACAAACTGCGTACGCTGATGTACCGACGACAGCTGAACGAGCAAGAAGTGGCGGTTCTAGAGTGCAATATCTGGAGGCACGGCCCCATGGCGAGCGCCGTAGCACGAGCCTATAACGAGATCTGAAAGCGAAGCCCCCAGCGAGGTTCAGGGGCAGAGCCTCTGGTCAGGGATCAGTGGGGCGAAGCCCCCTGAAGCTGAGGCACTTTTGGTTTTTAGACGTTCAATGGGAGCCGCAAATATGCCCACTTTTCTTAAAATTAGAAACACAAAGAAATCAGATATTAGCGTTATTATTGCAAAATATCATGGGTAGCCGCAAAACTGGGGGAAGGGCTGTGCCCTCCCCGTTTTCCCATCCCCGGCTCCGGCTTAAAACCGCCACTGCGAGCAAGCTCCTCCGTACCTGATTTTTTTTTTCCGACAGCGTCTGCGTTCGACCAGCAGTCATCAACTTTCCGTGCCATGTCACCGTCTCAGCACTTACGGCCGTCGGGGTTTTTCTGTTATGGGCTCGACTGTCTAAAACTCACTGCCCAAAAACTGTCGCAGTATTGTTGTGTTTGACGACATCAGCATTCATGGTTGTTCAGGCGGAGAACTTGGAGCCGCCGTGGGGCGACTGCAAAAACATGGATCTGAAGTTCTACTTGGAATACGTGCATTCGCGCTGTCTGCGTGAGTGTGAAACGCGGGATGTCATTGAGCGTTGTGGTTGTCGCGACGCTTACATGCCCGGCTACAGCCACGGTTAGTCGACTGTCTGTCCGTCCGTCTGTCTGTCACATTCTGAGTACGCCTTCAAACTTTTGTCCACTTTCGCCAGATCGTCAAAAATCAATCATCTTTAAAAGTCCACCACCGACACATTTTGCGGAATGTTTTACTCCTGGCGCGCTACCTTCTTAACGTAGCGAAGAGGAGTATATGAGATCAGTGTAATATTGAAGACCGACCGACCGACCGACGACCGACATCTGTTCCTGGAAGAGCCTTCCTGGAAGAACTTCAAGCGGCTATATCTCCATAACGGTGCTAGATCCTATGGACCACCCATGGGAAGTCGTCCACCGCGCGTCGAATGGTCACGTGACCCATGACGTCACGTGATCCCAAAAGGTCAAGGTCGTGACCTCATTATCTTTGAGGCGCCATATCTCCGTAACGGTGCCAGATAGACGCATGCGTCGAGGTATAACAAGACAAATGGCAACTAGCGTCATCGACCATTATTGGAAATTTTTTCCTCTCTGTTCCTAAAATTAGGCAAGGAGACAATTTCCAATAATGACTTCGACGCCAGTCACTATTAGTATAATATTAAACGGGTTTCAATTAGACACCGTGTCTCTAATACAAGCCGAAAGAAACGAAAAAGCTCTTGAAAAAATACAAAAGAAAATGATGCGCGCGAGGAGTACATTAGATTGGTCACAATTAGGGCTGGTAACGATTAAAAAAATTTTAATAGTTAACTTTTTGAAATTTAACGATTAATTAATCGTTAATTTTAGTTAAAATTCAGGCATTGAAAATGCGTTGTTTGAACCATAATATCAATAAAAAAAGTCACTGTAGAGTTACATGCACTGAAAGTGTTAATGAATTAAGAACCTTTTAGGTTTTTAATGTTAATGACACTAGTCCCGGAGACAAACAAGCATGTTCACGGTTGATGGATCCAGCGACGAACGTCTCTTGTTGACGATGTATCTGGCAGAACTGAACAGTCTCTCGCAGGGCACTGATGTCGTTGGTACACACAGAGCAGTCTTTGCCAGTCGCGTCAATGTAGGAAAACGATGTTCATTTGTCTTCCACCATAGAAGTGGGTTTTCACCATCCGGAAGCTTTTTCTCCGCTTTGAAATGAGCGATTTCCTCGGTGGTAGTCTACCCTGGCTCATCAGTGTCAGAATCAGAATCCATTAGTCTGATGCGCTTGTTCATAGGCTCGCAGACAGTATCAGAGTCGTCGTCAGTATGGCTGACTCGCAGCTGTTCTGTATGAGCCTC
>Ga0056128_1003336_pt1 | contig 19647 bp, 15 predicted proteins | sample WorMetLIZISLAND2_FD_71113 | JGI IMG/M metagenome (GOLD analysis project Ga0056128, IMG submission 71113) | Marine gutless worms symbiont microbial communities from Max Planck institute for Marine Microbiology, Germany - Olavius geniculatus... ... | reverse complement strand
TACTACTACTACTACCACCACACCTACACCTACAACTACAGCTAATAAGATTTTCAGACATCAGGACGTCTTGCTCGTCCTGATGTCTGCTTGTGTATGACATTGTGGAGATGATGATGAATCATCATGTACACACACACACACACAGACACACACATACAGAACAACGGACAGAACGACCAATCTCTTAATCTCCTCCATTGTTCACTATGTTCACCTTGGCGGAGATAATGATAATAGCAAAGGATGGACGACTGTCTGTGGCCAGGTATTCAATCTCGTCATATAACCAACACCAAGGTCAACTCAGCCTTTCATCCCTCCAGTGTAGGTAAATTCAGTACCAGTCTGCTTGGCTGTGATTAAGGCAGAGCACGTTTAAATCTGTGTCGGATGGCAGGGAACACCATGTGATCCTATATGGCAGGTGATGCTTGGTAGCTTTGAGATGGGCTTCCCATTAAGAGCTATATGACGCTGTCCTACTACAACTATTCACTGTGTTGTTTGTTTATAGGTTTCCAAGACAGCTCCCACTGGTGAATACTTGACTACGGGCAGCTTCATGGTCAGAGGTGAATAAATGGTTGCATTCTCTTTCTTTTCAGTTCTCTAGATTAGGTCCATCTGGTCACAGTGTCTTCTTTCTAGTGTCCTGGATGATAAAGTTGTTTTGTAGTAGGCGGGTTGCCATATACATCTGTTTTGTTCCATTGGTAGTTGGATGTGTTGAATGTGAAAACAAAATCTCTCGCTATGTTTTAATCTTATTTTGGCTGTTTTTTTTGTTTCAGGAAAGAAAAACTTCTTATCTCCATCACATCTGATATATGGATTTGGTTTTCTGTTTAAGGTAAGTACTCTTGTGCGAGTGGTTGCTGGTTACTGTGCGGTTTTACTAAGTCACATTATGTGTGTTGCTTGTCTGTTCATCTGTCTGTCTGTCTGTCCATCCATTTGTCTGTTCTCTAGGGCTTACAGGGTCCCAGTTCGAAAAAGAAAAGCCATAGAAATATTGAAATTGGTATGAAAGTTCCCAGGGCAGAAGTAACTGTTGTGCCATGTTCAGCTCGAAAGCTCAAATATTGTGGTCTTTGAAAATGCTGCATATCTCGTGTCTGTGTTTACAAGCCAGCCCACACACATACTAGTTTTTTTATAGTTTTCACCAGTACTGCCTCTGTTACTAGCTAGGTGGACAGTAGTGACAGAACAGTGGTCAAGTATTTTTAGCAGTACGTCATTAATACCTCATTTGAACAGTAGTGTCATTGCATTAACTACTGCTCATCTGCTTTTATGCGCAACAGCAGCTACTGCTGTAGTGCGTCTTAGCCATCGCAATTCTGACCGTCTGTCTGTCTGTCTGTCACACGGGTGGATCAGTCAAAAATGGTACAAGCTAGGATCACCAGATCTTCACCGTCGGCTGCCTGGAAGACTCTAGTTTCAGGAACTGTAAAGCTTTTCCATAAATTCGAAGGGGGTCACCCCAAATGAAGACGCTAAATGAGAGGGGGTAGGGAAAATTTGCAATTTTCAGCTGATATGGCATTGGCTGAGCGAGACAGGTCGCTCCCTCTGCTATTAGTACTACCACCACCATATGTGGCTTCGTGGCTTAACGGTTAGGATGCTGGACTTATGATAAAAAAGTTGTGATCTCAACTCACAGTATCACACTATCAAGTGGTTGCAACTAGGATGGTGGACTCTCTGCAAACAAGTGAACCATTTCCTTATATAACCAATCACCACAGTCAGCTCTGCCTTTCCTACTTTCGGAGTTGGTGAATATGTCATTTGTGTGACGTTCTGACAGTGTCAAAGGTTTGATCAGTTTTTTCTTAAACTCCCTCCGGAGGTTGTAAATCAAGTACCAGTCTGTCTGGATGGAATTAAGGCAAGGCAAGTTTATCTGTGCTTTTAATGCTGTGATATTATAATGTTTATTTTATTCTATATTATTCTTATTATTATTTTGATTATAATTGAATTGATTATAGGGGAATTTAGCTGTTTCGATGTTCAATCCCGCTTCTCATCCTCTGTCCTCCCTTAGGCGATTCCAGCGGTCTGTCATCAGTCTGTCATCCTGCTTGTTATTCTTATTATTTTATTTTGTTTCAATCTGACCTGCTCTTATTTTATTAGTTCTAAGTTTTAATCTAAGTTTTAAGCTCCGAGATGAACTAGATCTCTTCAGTTTCTCGCTAGTTCATCTTGGAATAGCAACAACTCACTGGTGAAGACAATTCATGAACGTTCAACGGTTTTTCCCATTTCTCACTTCACATTTCCTTTATATTAAATTCTAAAAATGCAATATGTACATACAAATCGTTCTAGCACCCCAAAAGAGCTATGGCAATGATGCGACAAACTCTACATGTCCGATCGGTTCGCTAGCAATCGCAAGACTGTCCTTACTGCTCACTTGCCGCTGCTGTACTCCGACTGCCGCAGCTCTCGCGTAGCAATGTTCGGCATCCTAAGTTTATTCTGATTTATTCCTGGGCGCGGCCTCCAGGTATCTCCAGATTCTTGAGATACCTGACGGCTACAATATCCCATCTGGCAGGCGACACTCGTTAGCTTTGGGATAGGTTTTCTATAAAGAGCTATACACCCTTTTAATCTTTATCGATAGTAGTTGTTGTTATTTTTGTTGTTTCACTCTGGTGCTCGGTCATTGATCATACATGGCTGGCTGGCCTCAGAAAGGCCAGCATCTGTCATGTAGTTGATTGTCATGGGAGCTTCTTCAAATAGAAAGTTGCCGGGATCGTCCTCTTCAAAATGGTTGATATGTGCAATCTTGTAATGCTTCACACTTAGTCGATACATTTATTTGTACAACTACTTAACTACAACTAATTCCACGACAGCTAGTGCTGCTGCAGTTGCTGCTGCTCCCACTACTACCAATACTATTACTGCCCTGACTACACGGTGTTTCATAAAATAAGGACCCCTTTTTGTTTTTTTCATAATTTACTCAAATTATGAGTAATTTACATGCAGTTTTGTTCAAATATTTCGAATTAGTATTTCTTCAGCTACAACTGGTAAAAATTTCATGCAAATTGCTCATCATTTGAGTGAATTATGAAAGAAACAAAAAGGGTTTTTTTTATGAAACACCGTGTACTACTACTACTGCTATTACACTGTCTGCTATTGTGTGGTGCAGCTGGATGAGTCATGCGTATCACAACATGCTGGCGAGCGGAGAGTAAGAACCGTGGAAGAAGAAGAAGAAAATGGCAAACTTGTCCTTGGAGACCGTGAAGCATCATCAGCTGAGCTCGACTCTGTGTCGGCTGGTAATGACCTTGAAGAACTTGATCTTGAAGAACTGGCAAGTGTCGAGAACCTCAGCAACCATACAGGTGATGATGACGATGATGATGACAATGAACATGATGATAACGGTGAATATTCTGCTGGCTTTGGAATTGTCTGCGTTGATGCTGGAAATTCCACGAACATTGATGGCGATGGTGCTGCCGGATGGACCGAGGATACTTCTGACTTTGGAATTGCGAGCACCAGTGTTGGAAATTTTGACGACATTGATAGTCTTACTTTTCCTGATAATGTTCACATATTAGCACCATCAACCAGCAGGCAGACAAAGAGTACATTTGGATCGGAAATTTCCAGCAATGACATTGGAAATTTCGAATCAGTCAGTAGTTCTGTGTTGCCAGACGACAGTGATGATGTTGACGTCAAATCGGTGCCATCAACTGACCCAGCCCACGCACAAAGCAGCGATGAGGAAATCTTGAGTGATACAGCTGATCTTGTAGACAGGGCACGGGACATTGCCATCGGAGTTGACGCAAAGACAGTTGAACTGAAGTCTGCAGCATCAGAGAATAATAACCAGCTGTTTGATGACGTCGCAGAGTTTCCTGATACATCTATAGACCTTCAGCACATCAGCGGCAATAAGTTAGTCTCAATTTCTTTTATTTTTTTCTTTCCAGTTAACACATGTGTCTTATGCCAATTTTGTTAATTTAAAGGATGACTTTGATAGCATGTTTTGTCAGCTGTGAAAATTAATCTGAAGACACATTTTAATGAGATTCGTTTACCTAGTCGTTGTAGCTGTTTTCCATCTGCGTTGATTTATTCTTTCACTTTTTTGATACTAGCATTAAGTCTGGTGTTGAGTCCAAATAACAGATTTGGCAGGTTCTTGTCTTTCGTGCATGCCGTACCAATTTGCTTACATACATACATGTTTTTAATGATATTGCCAAAGTACTTTGGCCGCCGTTACTGTTTTTCACTGCCAGTTGTACGATTTACCACACTGCAAGTGTTGCAAATTTGTGTGCTGTTACTGTGATTTGTACAGAATTGTTGTAGACATTTTACACTTTTGTGGTCTTGGGTAACATTTGTGGAGATAGGCGCCCGGTCCCCATGGGAAGGAGATACTTGGTTTAGAACCCATAGTCACAGTTTGCATTGCAGTTCACAGCTAAACCGTTACAGATAGTAGACTGTTTGCTATTGACAGCCGTAGAAACTTTTTATGCTGCTGTCGTAATAGGCTTTATTGTAAGTTTTCGTGATGTGTATATGATCTATTTCATCTGTGCATTTCTTATGGAATTCTAAATTGAAAACAGAAGGTGCAGTAAAACTGAAATTATGCACTAGTAATACATGTGCTAATCCTTAGCTAAAAAGGTCGGTGCCAGCCCACTATTCCGAAGGTCCACTATTTCGAAAGTCCGCTGTGCAAATACGCTCTACAGTGTTAGGATTTGGTATAGGGCAGGGGTCTCAAACTCGCGGCCCGCGGGCCGCATGCGGCCCGCGAAGGCGTCATTTGCAGCCCGCGACACATTATCTGAAATTCTAAAAATTTAGGATAAAAATAAGTCATTTTATTCATTTTACAGCATTTTTCCAGTAACCCAGCGAAACTACTATTTTTATCATTTGCATTCTCTTTAGTAAAGCTGCATGCTGATGCTGGCAGCAACCAACGCTGGCGTTGGCAACTTGGACCATTTCTCATCTCTTCAGGTGGTAGGCCTAAGTGTAAGTGAAGTTAAGCCACGGCGGCTAAAAGGTTATGCAGATGTCATTTTTGGATTTCTTGCAAAGTTCTACCGATGTTTTAAAGAGTTAAGTAATCTTAAACCACAGTTTGCACTCTTTGCCACTCCATTTGATGTTGACGCAGAAAGCATTTCCTTCAGATGGAGGTATTGGATTTGAAGTGTGACAAGGAGAAGCAAAAGTACACAAATATGGGTGTTCCTGATTTCTACAATTTTTTTTAAAAAGTATCCAAAATTAGTCTCTGTGGCCTCCGAAATAGCCTAATGGCGATGTTTGGCTGTACGTACGTTTGTCAACAGTTCTTCTCATAAATGAAGATCAACAAATCCGCTTTGTGATCAAGACTCACTAGTAAACGTCTGAATGCAACATTGCAATTGGCTAACACCCGTGATTTCAGGACTAACGTCGACTCTCTGGTTTCTGCCAAATCAGCGGTAAGAGTTAGTCGAAGACGGGAAAAATCTGAAGTTCTAAATTACAGTGTATACTGTCAGAATAACTTCTGTCATTTGTATGGGGCCTCTTGATTACTGCATTTACTGCATTTTGTCGTCTCTAAGAACAATGCGGCCCACCGACTGAGTGATATCTTGCAGTGTGGCCCCCACCCCCAAATGAGTTTGAGACCCCTGGTATAGGGTTAGGTCTGGCAGTAGCGTTAGGGTTAGGGTTAGGATTAGTCAGAATAGTGGACCTTCGGAATAGCGGACCCAAATCAAAAAGGTCAACAGCCAGGTGACTGCCATATAATATTTCAGCACTGGGCCGGCGTACGTTACTCGTTTTTAATGAATTCAACGTCGTTGTGTTGAACGATGCTCGGTCAGGTTCATGTGGCAGACTAGTAGCGGCAGTGGGGGTCAGTCGATGTCCAATCAGAAAGCTGTTTTTCATGAAGAGGGCGGAGCTAACAGCTCTGAGACAGGAGTGGTGAAACAGTCTACTACAGGAAGACTGTCTGCCAAACAGCGGCGGTAATTTGATCTGCTGTATTATACATTTATCCAATTACGGAATTTATTTTTTGATTTTCTGATGACTTGCTGATCGCTATGAAGGATGGTTAATTCTCTTTGTTGTTTCATTTTTATGTTTTGAATCAAACTTTTTGCTGTGTGTCTCTGATATATTTGCATTATTATTTATTTTTGAATAATTGTCTGACTGACTTTTTTATTGGTTGATCTTTTTGTTTATTTATTTTTTTTGTTCAAGTCTATTAATTGATTGATCATGTTAATGTGTGCATGCGTATATCTGTCTCATGCCTGTCTGTTAGCTGATTATTTTTACTTTATCTATTAGTCTGTTATTAATTTGTTGTGTTCAGTGAGCTAAAGAAAGGACGTCAGAAGGTTCAGTTTGGTAGTTTGTCAACAGATGTCACTAGCATTGACGACAAAGATGGTACCGAGGCCTCATGTCAGTCAGCCGTGTTGAAACAGGTATAAAAAACTAATTATACTTTTGTTTTTCAGTGTAGTTATGTATGAGTGTATTTATTTATTTGTTTTAAAATACTTTTTGGCACTCAAAGTACTCAATTTGCTAGGGCTGAGATATTAAACTACCGAAATTATGTCTGGAATGGTCACGGTGTGGACTTGGAAACGGGGAATGTGTCAGCTATGCAAGCCACGTTAAGACATTGGACAGTGACCGACAGTGTATCTATTCATCTGTTCGACTCTGTGCTTGTGCGCCTGTCTTTTCTCTCTCTCTCTCCCCCGTTTCTGTTTGTTGCTTTTTACGTGCAACAGCAGCTACTGCTGTAGTGCGTCTTAGCCATCACAATTCTGTCTGTCCGTCCGTCCGTCCGTCCGTCATACGGGTGGATCAGTCAAAAACGGTGCAAACTAGGATCACCAAATCTTCACCGTCGGCTGCCGGGAAGACTTTAGTTTCAGGAACTGTAAAGCTTTTTCATAAATTCGAAAGGGGTCACCCCAAACAAGCGTGCTAAATAAGAAGGGGTATCGGAAATTTGCTATTTCCAGCTGATACGGCATTGGCAGAGCGATTGATGGCGCCTTCTGGTGAGTACAAGTAAAACACTATAGGTATTTAGCAGCCGATCGTCTGGCGCCGTCAGGCGACTGAATTTTTTTTACTGGGCTTTCTTTGAAATTGTAGCCAAAAGCCGTACGGAGGAGATCTACGCATGAAGTCTACGGATCACTAGCATATGATGGTGCACCGCTGTTGCGTGTTCCCTTTGCGTTAGCAGGGCTTTTCTTGTTTCATTTTGTTTGTCAGTTTATTGATTTATTTGTTGATTGGTTACTTGATCGATTTTTAAAAATTAAAAAGTATGGGGATTTATGGCCATCAAAATTGCAAATATTTAGAGTATTTATTGTTAAATTTACTGATCAGCTGGTTTATGTATTTTCTGGAATTTAGAAATTGTTGCTACTTTGAATTTATTATTCACTTTCTTAATTGCTATTTTTAAGGTAGCAACTGAAAGTTTATCACAGAAATCGCAGCAGCAGCAGCAGCCAAAGCGTGGTCAAAAGGTGAACCAATCATTGATTTAGTCATAGAATATAGCATGACAAAAGTTAAAGATTTAAGTATTTTACTTATTACAGTCTGTTAAAGTATACTATAGTCAATGGTTAGTGGGTATACAGCTTTCATAGCCATATACAAGTTATGCGTTATATCAGTTTTTAGTTTTTTGCTTAGCAAAGCTACTTGTTACGGTGGAGTTTTTTTGTACATAACTGCACTTTTACGAAGTCATAAATTTTAGAAACTGATTTTTACGTTTTGTTTTTATTACTGAGTAAAGGAGGAAATGAATATTGCGTTTATTGTTTTATTGTTTTGCACTATATCTGCCTTTACTGTTGCATTACTGATACAAATTTTTAAATATTTTATTATATTGTCCTGTATTTTTGCCTTGTTTCATATTTGAATGATTGATTTCTTGAGGATCAAATAGTTAGTGGTAGTACAAAAATTAGTAGTAGTAATAGCAGTAGTAGAATTGAATTTGTAGTATTAGTTATACTTGTTGTTGTTGTTGTTATCCTGCATTTAATTTGTGGTAATTTTTACGTATTTTTGCAGAGTAAAATGAAGAAAATTCAGGAGAAATATGGAGATCAGGATGAGGAAGAGAGACAACTTCGCCTGCAGTTGCTTGCTGTAACTAACATTTAATTTATTTTTTTATTATATATATGTATACACAATTTATTCACAGCTTTTTGCTGCAAATAACTCTGAATTGTAGTGCAACATTTTTGATAGGCTACATTATGGGTCTTGCCCGTCTGTCTGTCTGTTGATCCGTCCATCTGTCTGTTTGTGCTGCAGTCCTAATTAAATTTTTTGCCAAAAAAAAGTAAAATGTTGAGCTGAAAACCCACATTTTGAGGAAATTTTGAGCATTCATGATCCCTCTGTCAGAAAGTTGCTGTTGGAAATTTGCAGTCTCTGTTGGAAAATTGCAACTTCTTGCCCTGCGTACTATTTAACTCACGATGCCACTGACAGAGCCCCAACCACCAACTCACACGATACCTAATCTTTTAAGGCAGAACTTCCCTGGTTGGTCTTTTGAAATTGGGCAAAGCCCTTCCCATTCTTCCCCACCCAATACAAATTAATAGAATTATATTGTGCAGGTTATTTCATTTAATTGTATCGTCTTACAGTGCAAAGTGATGACAAAAAGGATGTTTGAATATTTTATTAAATTGGATACAATTTGAGTGTTTCAAATACATCGTGTGATATGTTTAACAAAAAAACAGTCTGCCGGTACACCAAAGGAGGACACTAAGGTGAAGAAAGGAAAGAAGGGAAAAGACGGGAAAACTTCAAACAAGCAGCAGCAGCAACAACGACAACAACAGCAACAGAGCAGGAACCGACAACAAGGAAGACTGTTTGTCAGTGATATCATATCAGAAACACCAACCACTACCACAGGTCTGTAGTTGTGGTGGTGGTAATGTTGTTGTAGTAGCCCGGCCGCCCTCCATCTTTTTAGGATCGGGCTTTCAGGAATTCTGTGACTTCCTTGGGTTGCTGCCAGCGTTTATAGGGGTCAGGTTAGTCGGGTTCATTGGGCATTCAAATAGATGAGCGACGCTGTGTGGTGTCGTGTTACAATAGGGCAGGATAGTGGTAGTAATAGTGGTAGTTGCCAGCAGCAGCAGCAGCATCAATAGCAGCAGGTCGGTCTTATTTTATGATAGCTTTGTTTCGGTTCTGTACTCTTGGTCTGGTTCATGAACTTTTTGGCTTGTTTTACATTGCAGCCCATTGGAACCATTTGGTGCAGTTGTGAAAGCGATATTAATATGTGTCTGTGGTGCTGTAGAGGTTGTTGAGATGGAACAACAACAACAACAAGCTGCTGATGTTGTTGACGTTGAAGATGATGATGTCACTGCCACTCAAACACAGGTACAGATAGTAGTAGTAGTAGTAGTAGTAACAACAACAAGCTGCTGAATGCTGATGTTGACATTGAAGATGACAACTCCACCACAGAAACACATTTGCAGTGATATCTACTCCGGTGGCTTGAGCAAGTAAAACTTGAAAAGTGCATTTCAGTGGTTAGTCACACAAATTTACAGTAACTGTTAATAGCTGAGGGTTAGGCTTATTGGTTATAACGTTGCAAACTTTGTTGATTTTAAAAAAATTTAGCTGTTTTTGCTGAGGACATTATGTTTTTGGGTCTCGCTTTTCATACGTAGATAACTCAAAAAATTATTAACGCATTTTTGACAGAATCTTTTATGAGAGGTTTGGGTGGTCAAAGAAGCAAGTGATTTTATTTTGGTGGCAATCATAATCTTGTTTTTCAATTTTTCATGCAGGATTCCTTAGCATTAAGAGACAGTGTAGGGTATAAACTTAGATTCCATTGCAGCAGTAGTGGTAACAGTAGTAGTATTGGTTGTTGTTGTAGTTGTAGTTGTTGTTGTGTACCAGTAGCGGTAGATGAATGATAATGTTTGCTGTGTATTTCAGGATGCAGCTATTCTAGACTCGTTGACTGGTATTCCCACTTCAGAAGATATTCTGCTCTTCTGCATTCCCATCTGTGCGCCTTACACTGCACTCACTAATTACCGGTATGTAAGACTTTAGTTCTTGATCATTATTTTGTTCTCTCTTTTTGTATTCATTCTTATAGCTAGTTTATATTTATTTATTATTTAATCGTACATGAAGTACAAAACTTTATATGTCAGATGTCAGTGTTACCTTCACCTTACCTTTTTTACCTGTGGTGTGGGAGGCTGTGAACAACCTTCCAGTGTTAAGATCACAACATGGGCCCAGTGCGCTTCTGCAACAGACCTTAAGGGTGTAAAGAGCTCTTAGAGGTCGCCGTGAATCTTTAGAGTGTTGACCAATGAATATTGTGAAGTTTCTCCAGTGGGAAGCTGTGTGCTGCAAAAATACTCGTGGATACATGTGCACAATTATAATTGGCAGTTCTTACAATTTTAGGTTTTCGTCGTCTTTTTGTGTTTTGTGTTCTATAAAGGTTAAACTTTCTGTAAAGGTTAAACTTTTTGTTTCGTTATTTTGTGTATGTGCAATTTTGCCTGCAAAGGCCGTCTCTGAAATGACCTATACTGTGTTGGGCGGGACGTTAAACCCTACTCACTCACTCACTCATCTGGAGTTGCAGGGTTGCACTGCATCAAGCAATATCATGCTTCTCATTCTCCTCTTGACACACGGGACAGATTGAATCCTTCATGAGATTTGTCACGCTGAGGTGGTGGTTAAGATTGCCGTGCCTAATTGTCTTAATTTTAATTGTTTTAATTTTTGCATGAAGCAAAGAAGTGTGTCATTTTCTTTTTGTTTCTGTCTTTTTTGTCATCTGAAAAGTTTTAATAGTTATTCCATATAATTTTTGTGTTTAGGTATAAAGTCAAGTTAGTTCCTGGTACCACAAAACGAGGCAAAGGTACGTTTATTCTAATCGTGTAATGTCATATGGTCTAGAAAATTTGGTGGTGTCAGGAAGGACAGATGGCAGGAAAGCAAGGAGGCGTCAGAGGTTGAACTATATGGACAGCTTGTGTGAATCACGGAAGGACAAAGTCAGCCCAACAGAGCTGTCGTCGACGACGGCACGGCAGCATGACACGACAATGTCATTTGCATTTTGTTAACTGTTTATTTGTCAGTTTTCGACATGTTGAACCTTGCAAATGCAACTGTTGACTAAACGTGCCAGTTTTAACTTTGGGGTGTTCTGTTCTAACCTCCAAACCATGCAAAAACATGCCTTTGTATTTATTGTCACATATTCATGTTTTACAATTATTGCTTTACTTTTTGGGGTTTTTGGCCGACTATGCTAGCAGTTGTGTTTTTGTCTGTTGTCTGTCACATATGTATTGTGGCTGAACAGTACGTTTTGCTGGAAAACTGTCTGAACAATTAAATAAGGTTTTGGTACCAAGTCAGACCCCCTACAAGCTCCCATTCCCCCAAACAGGCTGTAATTTAGTTATAACTAATACAATATAACGCCTGGCGAGATGAGCACACGTAATGTTTCTTATACTGGAGTTGCTTGTAGCGTTCCAGTCCTGAGCAGCGTTAATGTAGCTTTCATGGTACTGTAATCATCCCAGATTAATCACTTTCTCTTTGCGACTGTAAGTTGGACACTAGCCTTCAGACATGGATGGTACGGTCGGTCTTTCCTAGCGACAGCTTGGCTTTTTGTTATAATGTGTAAGCATGTTCATCTCATAAACCAACTGACTTACTTGTTTGTTTGCTGCTGTAGCGACTAAGCTGGCACTGGATATGTTTACTCGCGACAGATCAACAACTGCACGGGAGAAAGATCTCTTCCGCAGTGTCAAGGTATTACTTACGTATATATAAATATTACTAACGTTTTCACAGCAGCAACTTTTACTAATAGATCTACCTCTTACTTTCAGGAGACTAGGCTGCTTTCAGTGATTTCAATTTCATACTGTGTGTGATTTATTAATATTTTTGTCAGTTTGTTACTTTTGTTTTTGGTCAACTAGATTGAAATTTATTTTTATTTTTCAGGATGTAATAACTCATTTTTATTATGTATTCATTGGCCTATGCCGGTGTGTAAAATTTTTAAAAATATTTATGTGCAAGAATCTCGATGTCCTCAAGTCAGTTACCTGTATAATTATTGATAATAATGATTATCTAGTGCCTTTGTGAAGTCGCGATCTAATGGCGATTATGGTGCTATAAAAATTTGATAACTTTTATTATTATATTAGTATGATTGCATGTACTCAAATCAAATGATCACTCTTCAGACACTTTGAAATTCCCTGACATTACCCTGATGATTAGCGGCACTCCCGACCATTATAGCTGGTACTCAATTGGATAACAACTCAACTGGATAACAATGCGTTGTGTATATGCAGGACACGGACTTATCTCGCAATATTCCGGGCAAAGTGAAAGTTTCGGCAGCGAACCTTCACTCGAAACACAAACACAAATAAACGAATGCTTAACGACGTGTTTTCCATGGATGCCTTTCGCTCAGTTTATTTGTGACATAAAGTATACTACTGTTTTGTTACATTTTATTTGATAGACACTGTGAGTTGCCAATGGCGTCCTGGCAGTGAGGGGCAATCCTCCCCCAAAATTTTAGCCTGTAGGAAAATGTTCTTTTTGATGGAAAATTAATGTTTTGTCAAAGAATCCTCGCTTTGCGGAAATTTTGGAGTAATGTTGAACTTTGTAGCACCCATCGTCTCCTCTGTTGGAGATTTGCAGCAGTGTGATGGAAAATTGCAACTATCTATCCTATCATTCTACCTTTGTTACCCATTACGCCACTGGTTGTCACAAAAAATCTGCTGCTTTCATTAAAGCTTGAACCTTAGTTCGCTTTTGTATGAACTGTCTAAAACAGTGGAATTTAAGCGGTAAAGTGCTCAACTCAGTTGCGTATATGAATGAACAAAAATACGTAATCAAAAAACGTGAATTATCTATTTTGAAATATTCTGCAGTAAGTGCAATGAATGATATAATTTGATATGTTCAATACAGATTGCATTCTGCTGTTGACTTGCTAAGAAAAATATGTATAGCATCGGTAGAATACCAGGGCACTAACGAATAAACACGTATATAATTTAATACTAAAATATTCTGCAGCAAATAAATACTTTTGAGAATATAGTCAATGAGTATTCAGTTACCGATTATGTTGTGTTGTTATTACTATGGGAAATAAGCCACATGTCATTCATTGTTTGATATCTGATAACGTAGGCCTACTGGTAACTTAATGTTAGCCTAGCTCTATTGCAACACGAAATCATGCTAGAATAATACATCTAGTGTCATCATAGGCGCCGAGTTGGCGGGGGGCAAAGAAGTAATTCCATCCCCCTCAGTGCCAGGAAGCAAGGTTTCCCAAGTCGCCCCAACCACTCCCCATTGTTTTTCTTTTCGTTCTCCTTCCGTTCACCTCTTTTCGGGGCTGACATTTTGTGCACTTTTTCTTGCTGAAATGCCGAAATTTATGCGTAAGTTTACAAAAAAGACTTCCGAGAGACTTTGTCCACCATGCCCTAGGTGCCCGTTCTTTAAAAGTCGGCGGCTATGATTAATGTGTTAATGCTAATTAATTCATAGCCGGGAGTTAGTGATGCGCAAAACCATCATCGTCGTCGTCGTCATTTTCGTTTTCGTGGTACTCGCAGATGGCGCACGTTCTCTGTGCGCAGTCCAGGTCGTCCCATTGCTTCGCCTCAGTGTTGAGCATAGCCAGACAAGCCTGTCTGACAGTGGTCTTATCTCCGGCGTTGTCCGGCTGGTCGGACGCCCAGTTGTCGTACCTCAGCGCTGTGATGATGTCCTCGGTGCAGCCTTGCTGCTGCTGCTGCTCGTGTGGAGACAACTTCCAGACGAACGGACTGATGCTGGACAGCTCAACGCGAGTGCCGGCTAGCCAGTAATGTTCACAACTGTCGGCGTCTGCAACGTCCAGACACATGCGAGCGTTTGATTTCATCTGTTGCAGCCTACCTCATCGCAAAAATACGCATGCCTGTGTGTTTCTATTGCGAAGTGTAGGAAAAGTAATAGCCACTGGCTTGAATCGTGCGTTGTTACTGAAAATTGTTTCCCATCACTTGGGCAATATTACGGTACCGTCGTTTTTTGCTTAGGACAATATTTGGAAAATTGTCACTTAAAGTGCAAAATGTATGTATGAAAATACCCCATTTTGGGGGAATTTAGGGGAAATTGGACTTTTGCGCGCCGATAGTTGAACAATCTGAATGGGAAATCTGCAACTGCACGTCTGGAAACTTCGAGCTGTCGCTGTTGCAAAATTGCAACTTACCTGCCCACCACTTTCTTAATGCACGACGCAGCTGACCCGTAAGTTTATACGCTTCTGTCTTTCGGAAGAACTATTGAGAACGAACGACATTAATTACATGTGTGAGGCGGGCAGTCTGGAGGCGTGTGGCCGGGTGCAGTGAGCGTTGCGTTGATCTGTCGTCCGTGTCGGTCGACACACCACGTGTAGCCTGTACTCCCGTGATGCTGGGTCGGTAGGTAGTTACCATCTTCGTCACACTGTGGCACGTACACTCCCACCCGTAGTGCTGACTCTCTCAGAATTCTCTCGACATCCTGCCGACAGACTGCCTCCTCGTCCGGATCTGACACAGACATCCACTTCGTTCGTTATTCCACACACTCCTGTCACAGTCTCCACCGTTCTGTCTGGAGAGACATTAACGAGTCGACCGGTGCAGTCGGGAACGACATGCGTGCAAAACCGTCGTAAACATCTGCGCGGTAGATTAACAAATCGTAATCATTGTCGACGTCGTCAGTCATCATGTTATTAGGCCTACTGGGCTAAGGTTTAGTACACGGTCAAACGTTATGGTTTAAGGCTTACACAACCTCGTGTCCGGGCTGGTAGAATAAGCCATCGTAGTCATCACCAATGTGTCTCCATTTTGGTCCCAATTTGCCTTTAGGGTCTACTGTTTAAGCTGCACTAAAATCGGTCAGTTGATTTCCATGAAAGTAATTAAACTATTGGGCGCCTATTGTTGCTACCCGATGTCATATTTTAAAGCTAAAATGCAGCAAATTCGCTTGGGAAAATTATAGCGCTCCTTCAGACCTATAAATAGCTGGATTATTGGGGTCCTGCTTAGGGAAGAGAGAGAGGAAAAGAAAAAGGGAAAGCAAAAGAGCCGATGGGGAAAAAAGACAGGGAAGGGAAAGCAAGGAAAAGAAGAGGGAAAAGATAGAGGGGGAAAGTAGAAGGGAACGGAAGGACGAGAAAGGAGGGGGATTATTATCTTCATTGGCGGTAATATAACTTCGCAGCCCACTGTTGTGTGACAATTCCACTAAAAACGGAAACCCAAAACAAATCTACAACATGTTGCAGAGACTTGCATATTTTTCTAACAAATTCGCATCTGGCCGAAGAGTGGAGTTTGGGTCTATAACAATGGCGAGCTCTTACGCGAAGCAGAAATCCATGAGCTGATGGCTGTTTGTTTGCGCCCACTGTTGATGACCAGCAGATGCGCTCTTTCGTTGTAAGCTTTGCATATCAGCTCAGCAGCCGTCCACGTCATCTTGTCACCAGTCAGCGCCAGGTAGCAGCCGTCCACTCCGCCGATACTTGAGAAACCATCCAGACATTCTTCAGCTGACAACGCCATCAAGCCACTGTTTAAGGTGTATGAGCCGGGTACATAAATTGCTCAAATTAGGTTAGGCTTTATAAGCACCTACCTTACATTATTTTACTGAAACCGTTAATCAAAGAAGTCACAATGTGCCGAGCTGTAGGCTAATCGGTGTTTAAAATGAGATCTGCAGAAGGAACACTGATGTAGGGTTACCTGTCACTGCCACTAGGCCTAACGCCTTCTGTCAGTGTGTCACTGTGGTTTGAATCTTTCTGTCGCCATTTGCTGTCATCATTTTCGTAACAAAATTGTCACCAGAAACCAGATTTTATGGCTCTGTCCCAGACCCCACTAGTGAGCTTATAACGCTTCCCAGACCCGCTAGTCGACTGGGGAGAAGGATACTCTCTCTCTAGATCTCGCCCTTCTCAACGCCTTTGGCGTATCGATACTCGCTCGCTTGTTAGAGTTTCTCCACTTATTTTTCCACAATTTCAGAACTGGCTGTAGGCCTAATCTGAACGAATGCCGCTGATGTATGCGCGACAACACGTACACTAACTAAATAACCCATTATTATCGACGCCAAAATCGCCGAGAAAGGCTACCGGTTGTTTGTGCGCAAGAGATCGAGACATCTTCCTGGTGTGTACAGTCGTGTTGTGCGATGCCGCTGTGCCGACATTGGTTAAGAGTCGTTTCTGATCCATTGCACATCAAGTTGTCCAGCCAAATGTCACCTTGCCCCGTTCCGTAACGTTGGCCCAACGATCGACCAGAACCTCTGTAATATTATGCATCAACAACAGCATTTAACATTTCTTTCGTACACAAAAACAGAAAAAAATTGTTGCGACTAGAAGTGTTTTTGCACCTGAAATTTCATCATATTCTAGACAGGGCCAAAACAGTTTGGGTAACTTAAATCGTGTAGTTTTTGTCACGGTTGCGAAAAACGACAGTTATGTTTTTTTCTATGCCTAAGCACCATTGACTCTCTCGCAGCATAATCGATCAATTTGTTTTTGATCGATTGACTGGTCGATTAATAGATAAATACTCCGTTCTGTACTGCCAGCAAAGCAAATGATTGATCAAGTTCATTGCTACGCGTCGAAGTGAAGTTGTCCTTTTAACTCCTGTTACTAGTCGTGGTCTACTTCAGAACAGAGCGTGAGAGATTGCTTAAATTATCGTAATTAATTAATCACATTCAGTTAATAACAGCTATGTATGCAGCGTGCTGACACATACCCAAGGCCGAGCATGGCGCAAGCTACAGAAGCGTCGACATCATCAAAAGCGTCGTCACAAACTGTGCCCCATCTACCGGCCACTTTGACCTCTAAACGACCTTCATTAAACAAATCACTACTTGACAGCCGGATATCTGCAACAGCCATCAGCAGAATAATGTTAGTTTGAACACAAACACAGTATTTGACCAGATCATTTCATTTCCGAGCGAGAAAAAGACAACAGTCATAAAACACTGTTTATGTACTTGTGCAGTGTCATTTTGAGGAAAAAGGTCAATAGGGCCTAATAAAGCGTACGCGTGTTGTCTCACTTGTAGGCCTATCTGGCAATATGCTAACAATGCATGCTTACATGATTGGTTGGGCATGACCGAGGAACATCGTGCGTAGATTTCGGTGGCGATCTTTTTTGTGGATTCTGGATAATTGTCTGTCCAATGCTATGCATATCATTGGACAGAGTATAAAATCACCTGAGTGTCCGTGCGTGCTTCCAATTTTCTTAAGCTATCATCGTTCTACCTTTCGTTTCTTTTCCCCTTTCCTTTTCCTTTCTACTTCCCCTTTTCCTTTCCCTTTCACTTTCCCTTGCCTTTTCCTCTTCCGCTTTTTCCTTTCTTTTTTCTTTTCCTTTCCCCTTTCTCTTCAACTTTCCTTTCCCTTTACCTCCCGCTTCCCCTTTCCTTTACCTTCTCTTCCCTTCTTCCTTCCCCTTTCCACTTTTTTTCTTTTTCCCTATCCCTTCCCCTTTTCCTTTCTTTTCCTTTTTCTTTACCCCCCTTTTTCCCATTTTCCTTTTTCCTTTTCCACTTCCCTTTCCCTTCCCTTTTATTTCCATTCCTTTTCTCCTTCCCCTTTGCCTTCCTTTTCCCCTTCCACTATCGTTTTCCCTTCTTCTTTTCTCCCCTTCCTTTTTCTCTTTCCCTTCTTCCATCCTTCTTTCAGTGTCCACGTTCGAGCGTCCAATATTTGAGACGCTATATCTCCGTATCGGTGCCAGATGGACGCACGGTTACTATAGATCACCCATAGGAAGTCGACCCCCGGGAGTCAAATGGTCACGTGACCGATGACGTCACGTGACCCCAAAATGTCAAGGTTGTGACCGTATTATCTTTGAGGTGCCATATTTTCAAACGGTGCAAGATAGACCCATGGTGGCGATGGACCATTTATAGTAAAGCGCTGGTGACGAATCGAATGGTCTCGTGACTGGCGATGTTTATTGTTTAGTTAAAATAATAGAGAAGAATGAAAGGATCGTTGCTGCTGTACGATTTAAAATTAAACTGTTTGATTTTTTTCTACCATTCTAAACAGTTCACTGATTACATTTACACGGACATATACTGTAAACTATCGAAATGCATTGGACAGACTCCATGTTCGTATGAACATATTTTGTTATTCAGAATTTCAGACTTCTTCACTGTTAGGTCTACTAAACAGGCTGCATGTAAGCTGATACTTTGCAGCGCGTCTCTGCAAGTTAGTAACGGATTTCGATTAAACTTTACCGCGAAGTGGAAACTGGCACAGAGACCAACCAGCCGGATTTTGGAGGCAATACGGTTAGGTATCCGCGGATCAAGGGTCACCAAATCAGGATCAAAATGCAGGAATTTTTGTGGCTTCGGTATAGCATGCAGTTGTATCAAGTCCGGCGCATTCGGCAGGTGAAAGCATTATTTGAGACAGAGTTTGGAGAGCTCAGTTTGCTGTTAGTTTACCTGTGATAAGCGTGCTGTTGACGCACATGACGGCGACGTCTTCGTGATGTGCACAGTTGTGTTCACCCCAGCCCGCGTGCTGACAGTCGCCCAGTGAAGTTTCGTTTCCCATACAGTTTACGTCGTCCAGCAGTATAGCTCCCGTTCCCTGGCCGTAGCGATTGACGTTTATCATTATTCCAAAATTCCTGCAACAACAAAATAATGTCGTACAATACACCACGAAATGTTTGTCGATCAACGAGAAAAGACTCCGAAAGATGTCTAGCTCATGTTTAATAAAATATTACATGAAAATTGCGCGAATGTCTCTGACAAATGACATCTTATTTCACCCAACGACTTTAGCAAGGTGCTTACAATAGCATTTCAAAAAAATGACTTGCACAACAATGCTCTTTTCCGCCATAAATCTACTGACGTACTACATGTACAATAAAGTCAACAACAAATCGAAAGTCTAGAGCTAAGTCTGTAACAAGTTTCACAAAAAAGTTTACAAATAAACCAAAAGCTTACGACAAATTTACAACGTCTTGAAATGTCAAGATATTCCGGTTTGTTGCGCGTACGAGTTGTTGGCTTTACCCGAGGCCTAGCTGTCGACAGACGACAGTGGCGTCGACGTTGTCGAAATGGTCGTCACATACAGTGCCCCACGTTCCGTTGTAGCTGACTTCTAAACGACCTTCAACTTCAGTCTCACCGCCCACCAGTCGCACCGCTACAAACAGCATTGCAATACCAACACTTAAGTTTTTAATCTAAGTTAATGCTATTTCGTAAAGAGTAAACTTTACGAAATAGCATTAACTTAGATTAAAAACTTAAGTGTTGGTATTGCAATGCTGTTTGTAGCGG
>Ga0056128_1003334_pt1 | contig 19650 bp, 5 predicted proteins | sample WorMetLIZISLAND2_FD_71113 | JGI IMG/M metagenome (GOLD analysis project Ga0056128, IMG submission 71113) | Marine gutless worms symbiont microbial communities from Max Planck institute for Marine Microbiology, Germany - Olavius geniculatus... ... | reverse complement strand
TGTCTGTCTGTCTGTGTGTCAGCAAGATAACTCAAAAAGTTATGGACGGATCTTTCTGAAATTTTCTGGGAATGTCGGGAATGGCAAAAGCTACCAGTGATTCAATTTTGGGGGTGATCCAGAAGGAATCCTGGATTCTGGATCACTTTGAAATTTTCGTTAACATTGTTTTAAATGGGGCATAAGGGAAACCGCTGCCAAACCGAATATGGTGCTGTCACCTGGCGAACAACATGGCCTTGACGGAGGTCTGTGGGCTCTGACTGTTTTCTAGTTTCTTATTATTGCAGTTTGATTTCAGTGAAACTGTAATTATGGCTACTGACTGCTTCGTAAGCTGTAGCAAAACTAAGTTGATTCATATTGATCAGTTTCGTCATGAATTGGTTCATCACTAACTAGGGTTGTACACTATTTGTTCTGAGTTGTTTTTTTTTGGTAGATTAGTTTGTTTTTGTTGTGAATTGTAGTGAGACATTAACAGAGAAAATTGAAATCATGATCGTCAAAATTATAAGCGTGGCAGCTGACTTCTGAATTAAATTGTGAAATTGATTAATATATTATTATAGTCACTGAATTGAAGTGCAAAATTGTGGTGCTAATGTTTTTTTTTATTTAAATCAGAGAATACCATAACTGTATAATTTTGGCAAATTGTCAAGTTAAATTATTATGTATTATAAGAATAGGAGGCATGGACATTTTTGGGGAAAAATGGCGAGTTTTGAGGCAGAAACTATTTCATTAATTCTGTTGTAAGTTTATTGATCAAAGATACTGGAAAATCACATTTGTGTCTGTTCCAGAATCAAATAAAACCTGTCTTTTCAACCCTGGTAAAAACTAATGTGAAAAATTTATCTGGTATCACACACGATACATTATTCTTGTTGCGAACCACAAGCTGTATCTGTCGTCACTTAATTTTTTAAAACTTTGTCCAAATTTATTGCAGTGATGACTACGGATTGCAATCTCAGCATCCAAGTCAATTTTGCCAATCCCAAATCTGCAAAGCATCCCAGTTTTATGATTACAATTTATGTACAGTATGTGTGTTAAGTTTTTAACCTGGAATTATAAAAATTTGTTAAAATTTTAAATTCTTGAGTGTTCAGTGTTGAGGGCGTTCAAAAAGTTTTGCAAGTCGATATGTTGGACTGAAAAACTTTTCAAAATCTATTCACTGATAAAATGCATATTTCTTAAGAACTTATGTAAGCTTAAAGCGGATGTGACGTCATTGTGACTTATGACGTCATAAAGCGTTTTATGTCTGTCTTCCCAGCCATTCGCCCACCACAGACTTGAGTCATTCGTTGTTTGGATAGCGGACACCACAAGGAAAATTTTTCAAATTTTGATAAATAATAATTGCTGTAAGTTAGGTCTCTATGTATGTAGGGTGATCTTATTGTACAAAGCCAGAGTCACGAACAGCTAGCTGGGAAATTGTAACTTTGGGACTGGATTGCAGTGCCGGATTTAGGGGAAGATCTGTGGGCCTCGCTCCTAGGTCCCCGCACACCAGGGCTCCCAAGATCATACGCTGCAAACTTTGTTTAACCTTTCACAAAGACGACGGATATCACTAACTGTTAACTTTTAATAACCTTTTCTGACATCGTTAAATCCTGACAAGCCATCGTAATTGATAGAAGCGTTCTCATTTATAGCCGGCACAGATTTTGGCTACTAAATATTTATAATTACAAATGAGGAATTTATGGATGCAATTGTCAGGGCTCTCATAAAATCACATGTCCCAGCAATATATTGGAAAATCCGGCTGTAGGCTGGAGAAATGGCGTGCAATAGCTAGCTCAATTTTACGCTGTTTGCGCTAGCACTCCAAATCGTTCCTGTTTAATGCTTTATGACGTCATGCATTATAATGACGTCACATCCGTTTTAACCTCATACGTGTTCGGAAGAAATATACATTTTATTGGTGTATAAATTTTAAAAAGTTTTTTAGTCTAACGTATCGACTTGCAAAACTTTTTGAACGCCCCTCGTTTACCAATAACAATTTTAACCATCTAATGAATTAAGTATTTCAGGTACACTAGAGTTCTACTCCTTGGTGTGCGCTGTAATTTGTATTTTGACAGTCACAGTCACTCAATTACTTTTCGGTAAGGAGTCTACTCTACTACATCTTACGTTAAAATAAGTTTATTTGGGGATACCAAAATTATGACCATTCTGTAAGCCTAATCCCAAAAATGGGATCCTGCATGGGACTGGGATTAAGAATTAAATCCCGGGATTGCAATCACTAGTGATGATGATGCTCAGCTGCAGCATGCATGCATTATCTGGCTGTTACTGATTTGCTGCTTTGGGAGTTGCTGAAAAGCTACAAAACCAGATGTTGCATCATTGTGCAGTGAGGTAAATTGCGATTTATTGTGTAAACGTTTTAAGTTATGGATCACCGGTATCAAGTCGATTGTGGAATTTTTTTGAAACTTATCATGTTATATGTTGCTGATTATAAAGGATTTTCTGGACATGTTTGAAATGCTAGTAGTTAAGTAGTTGGTAAGTGTAGTTTTATAGTTACTCACGTTGAGGTGCACTCATGTTGTGCTAGTAAGTTATAAGTAACGTATGGGGTGGGCCAAAAAAAACGTGGCACTTTACTTTTGTCCATATCTTCGCCAGTTATTTGTCGGCTTTCAAAATTCTGGACAATTTCTTTCTGGACAGTTTGCAATAACGTGATTATTACATATCTCGCCTGACCGTAAATGCGTCTCTACACTACCTTGTGCTATATCAATGAAACATGCATATATAACGATAATAACAAACAAACATTTTGCTTACTACCCACTAGATGCATAGATTGTTTGGAATTATGGCATTTAGGCTACGTGTTAGTTTCTTGCAATGCATATAATTGTTGCTCTGTTTGAGCTCAGTGGTTGTGTTTTTTTGTCAGTATAGAGTTTGCATTTCCTGGTCTGATCGCCTTCCATTAGATTCTGTCTGTTAAATGCTGATTGTCTGAAGTGAAAATTGATTATTAGAGCTGTTCTGAATTGTGTTTTGCAGTTCAGTGTCGTAATTGCACGTTTACACGAGCAGTTCTTGTAGGTTTACTGCGACAGGTTGTTGATTCTGCAGTTCTTTTTTTGTAGTGTAGGTCTGTCCTTTGTGTCATCTCTCACATTCTTGCACCCTGCTTAAACAGTTCGGCGTCAGATGGGGTCACTAACACCCAAGGGGAGATTTTTCGGTGAAACCACAGTCAAAAGTTGCAATTGCATATTTATGATTTACCAGGTGGCAGCATGACACTGAGAATTACTACAACCACCAGTTGGCAGCGATGATCAGCGATTCCACCTTTTAGCAAATTACTTGGGTCTTTGTGAGGTCCTTTTGGTCGTTTGTTATTGTGTTGGGGTTCTGCTTAGTGTATTATCTTCGTGGTTGTGATTTTTGGTTGTCAGTTGGTGGCTAGTATTAATGGTTCACCTCTGGAATGACCTTTGACCTATGGTGTGACTCTCTAGTTGAGAGTGAGCTGATAGCACTCACTTAGCTTCGTTGTGGTTTTATCGTGCGCTGTGTTTTTTTGAGTCCAGTGATTGGCTGGGATAAGACTCCTCCAATCAGACGTCTAGTCAGTTAAGGAAGGATCTTTTTTCTCCAAAGACCATGTTCACCAGGCTTGTTTTGACAGTTATTTTATACTGTGGTTATTAGGCCTAATTGTGGCATGCGAGGCGTAGTGAGCATTCATATAACCGACCTGTGTTTTAGTGGCACTTCGTGCCAGCTGTATTTAGCGTGTTCTATCTTGTCTTTTGTTTGTTTGTGGGCCACGCATTTACTCTCGTTTTCATTCAAGTGTGGCAATATGTACAGTGATGTTGTTACTGTTGATAACGGAACAGTTTTGTTTTTCTGTGTTGTTGAAAGATTGTAGATTTTACTAATAAATATTTGCATTATTCGTCACTGGTGACTGGCTTGGAATGTAATTTTAGCAGAATTAACACAGACAGACAAGCCGCACAATTTGTGAGCGTCCTAGCAATTCTGCACAGCTCCACGTTGGTGAACGTTGCAACTATTGTACGATAATACATGTAGGCCTATATAGCAGTGGCGTAGCCAAGGGGGCCCAGCCCCCTAATCCTCCAGACAGAACTTAAACATACGTTTAAACTGCAAGAAATGGCCAATTAGGCTGTTTAGGCTTATTGTTGCGTGTCCTTGTAGTCTTAGGACCTAACGCCACGCTAAAGTTAATTCGTCCATCATCATCATCATCAGTTTGGTCAATTTAAAATAATTAAAATCGTTGCCACCAGGTCTCATTTTTAAAAGCCAAAATGCACCAAATTCGATTTCGGCTGCGGCTCCGCCCCAGACCCCGCTGGGGAGCTCACAGTGCTCCCCCAGACCCCCTAGCTGGATTTTAGGTGATCCTACTTCTAAAGGAGGGGAGGGAAGAGGAAGGGTAAAAGGGAGGGGAGAGACAAATTGGGAAAAGGGAGACGACCCCCAATTAAAATTTCTGGCTACGCCACTGCTACTGTATATTGGCCTACTTGAATAAATCATTAACCGTGGTAAGAAGTAGCATCTCTGACAGTGAATTAGAGTCAGTAACATCTCACTTATGATGGTTATAGCAAAATTGGAGAAAGAAAGAGTATTGTTTTTGGCAAAAGGGACAAAATCTAAATACAGAGTGGGCCAAAGAAACGTGCCACTTTTCTTCCGTCTGTATCTTCGCCAATTATTGACCGATTTTCAAAATTATTTCACTTTCACACTGCGGACACTTTGCAATAATGCGATTATTATATATCAAACCACATTGTAAAATGCGTCTCTACATTACCTTGTGAAAAAAGATGTAACAAAAAACTAACGATAATAACTAACATTTTGGTAAATGAAAAAAATACTTCAGACGAACATTGCGGTGAATGATCCATATGACACTAGACTGTGTTAGACAGAAAATCAGAAAACTCACGCAGAAAGATAGAGGGACGAAATAGTATAAAAGAACAACTGCAATTACGCCGTCGCGGATAATAATAGGCAAATGTATTACTGATAAGCCTACCGAATAAGGTCTGGTGTTATCATGAACTTGTTAAAACATATTGTATAGGCCTACTTTCTCATTTTACCAGTAGGCTAAATTTTGTGCACGCACGCGCTGCACCGTGACTGCTGTAAATGAATCATAGACATACGACAAAGAAAGCTAGTTGAAGTCATACACTTGTACTGTTGTAATCGTTCATTTTACGTTGCAAAACGCACGAACTGCCGTTCGTTCGTTTTACAAGCCTATAATTAAAATGATTGTTTAAAAATCGTTTCGAAATGGTAATAATGACGTTATGCATGCCCGCTATGGCTGCCCACACTGCAGCACGATCGACTGCTCGTTTTGCAAGGATTGGCAAAGGTCAAGCTAGGTCTATGTGCTTCGTGTACAGTATAAAAAATCTCGCATGGAATCGTGCGTGGTTAGGTGCGCGTATATGCCCGGTGGCTGCATGGCTGATCATGAGATAATCTCGGCTTACAGGTGTACCTATAGGTAGCAGATCCGCGTCGTGCAACCTACAGATTGCTCGAACTGGCAGCTCTACCATCGATACTAATGATCTACAATAATAATCGTCTACAATAATCAGTTGAATCAAAACCATTACAATCGTTGTATATAATGATCATTGCGCGACTGCAGAAAAACAACATTTTGAGTAAGTTACTATATCAAGTAATAACTAGGGCCGCAAGTACGTTGTTCAGAGGAAATGCAAGTAATTTGAGCAAAGCTCATGTAACGCGAGACACATCATCGATGCTGCCACCTGGAGCATCCTTGTACAACGTGCAATAAAACAAATCATTTTGAAAAAGTGCCCAAATTTGCTCGTACAGAGAGCTCCTTGAGCCTAAGATGCAATCGTGCAGTAATTCGGCGCACGCGAATGATAGTAATTTTGCATCCAAAATTGCGGTCAAACCGCTGCAAATAGAGACATGGTTACTATTGACTGTATAGAAACTCGTCATCGCCTTATCCAACGGTACCATCGCCGACCTCCGTGTAACGTACAATTCAGCCGCAATACATGCGTTACAGACAGACGACAGACGGACATCGTACCCATGGCTCGACTTAATGGTCGGTCAAAAATGGCATAAGATTTCAAAGACTGTTAGCGTGCAGACATCAAGTAATATGTAAGAATTAAATGAGAGCTGTATTATTTTAGGTAAGTATAAGTAAAGTGTACATGTAAATTTATATAGCGCATAATCAAAATAATCTTTAATGCGCTATATACATTTTGTATATAGGGCTTAGCACATTAGGTAAGGCCTGTAAATGTTGTTTAATTTCTCGGTAACTTTGAAAAATGTAAAATTACACTGATTTCAATTTTTGAATCAACTCAGATTTGGCTGGCTTCTAATCGACATTGCGAGATCTATAAATTTGCATACAGAACTTCTAGAGTTTTTACGCGCGAAAGCAGCTACTGCTTTCAGCGCGTCTTAGCCATCGCAATTCTGTCTGTTTGTCTGTCTGTCTGTCCGTCTGTCCGTCACACGGGTGGATCAGTCAAAAACGGAGCAAGATAGGATCACCAAATCTTCACCATCGGCTGCCTGTAAGACTCTAGTTTCAGGAACCGTAAAGCTTTTCCATAAATTCGAAGGGGGTCACCTTGAACTAGGGCGCTAAATAAGAGGGGGTGGGAAAAAATTTGCGATTTTTGGACAATAAGTCGCTGTATCTCAGTAACGGTGTGAGATAGGGCCTAGGTTACTATTAATCACTAATAGGAAGTCGTACACTGGCTCTTGATTGGCGCCAAATACAATGACTTTGAATGACCTTGAACGCCAAAATAAAGGGTTTTATGGATTTTTTTGGCAATTTCGGGCTGCGACACAAATCTATATCATTCACAAGGTGGTGCCACGCTACATCGTTATGGGATCCGGATAGAGAATTTGGTATTTGTATATTAACTTAGCGCGAACAGCCCAATTTTCAGCTAAACTACTGAACCGGAACTGCTATAGGCTTTCGCGCGTCTCGTGAGCATTAGCTCAAATTTCTTGCTGTTTTGCTTCTCAAAGCCGCAACATTAGCGATTGAGTTCTAGCGGATGCTAGCCAGGTTTCGACAAAAATAATGCGGATGGGCTGCTTTCAGCAAGAAGCCACGCAATAAGCCTATCTTTAACTAGACGGAAGATAGGACATGATGCTCTTCAATAGAAAATTCAATGCGAGAGTGTTTGCTGGAAGGCCTGCAACTGACTTGATGCGTTACGATGTCAGCATCCTGGTGTTTCGTATCATCGCAACAGGCCTATGTCTACTTTTCATTGCAGTCTGCAGGTGATTGGTGAAGCAGGCAAACAGAAAATTTTTCAGACCTTCCATGCTGACACCTGCATTTTTCTGCCGACCGACAGCGTTTGATGCTCACGGCGCCTTCCGGTCTTCCATGCTTGATTTTTTGCACGATGTGTGTGGTAGGTCTACGAGTTCACCTGCAGTAGGCTATCTAGGTTCTGGAAACCCGCGAAAACTTCTTCTTTTTCTGGCAGCGCTTTTCTGTTGTCTTTGAGCACCGTTATAATGCAGTATTGATTAGCGTAAAATTCTGTGATCCGCACCACATTTCGGTACGACCTCTGTGTAACAGCGAGTTCGTTTTTAGCCAACCGTACTAACGATCGCGTTTATGGTACAGTGTTGTGTCCGTCTGTCTGTCGTCCGTAACGTGTGCATTGTGGCCAAACGGTACGTCACGAAAAAACAGTCTGAAGAAGCAGATCCGACCGCTACCATGTGGTACCAATTCGGACTTCCTACGACCCTAATTTTCATCAAAGGGGGTAAGGAAGGGTAATGACCTGCACCCCCAATAATTGCATTACGAACTGCGACCAAACCAATACGTACGTACGATTTAAAGTTGCATGACTTGTATACGTTAGGCTACAGCGACACATTGAACACAGGGCAGCAAATGTTGATGAGATAATATCGGTAAGCATGCGCCTCGGTTCGCAGTTTGCCAATGAATTCTGAATAAATGAACGAATAAATTAACTGTTAAGAACACCGACCAACGTAATCCAGATTGCTACAACATATTCACTGTTTTACAGAACAGGTGGGAAGTTAAATGTAAAGACATTTCGTAAAGCGGTCGATGCGTTAGCTACCGGTACGTCAGTTGCGTTACCTTAGTTGCGGCAGTTGCTTCAGCTACGTCACTTGCGTTACGACCGTTGTGTTGCGTACGTTGCGTACGTTGGATAAAAGTTCGTTTTAGCCTCGTTTTGTCCAACGCAACGCAAGCAATGCGGACATTTTCGATTGTAACCTAAAGAAGAATTATCAGATTTTAATAATTTTTGACACCAATATTTTTGACACAATGGCGATCTAATGTCTGTCCAATTTTTCACCGCACTTATTGTCTGCTTCTGCACTACCTGGGGAAACAAAATCAACGAAATATTGCATTTTGTCCTATTTCGCTTGTTCGGGTTTTCCCAGGTACTGCAAAAGCAAATTTGAAAAGGTTGGAACTAAAACAGTCATTTGATGGCAAGTAATAGTGTCAAAAATGTTTGCACCAAAAATTATTAAAATCTGTCAATCACTTTAGGTCAAAATCGATAATGTTAGGGATGCTTTTAGACGTATTTCCGCACATTTCAACTCATATTATGTTGGTTCTGATTTCCCCAGCAAGTGCAGAAACAGACAGTGGATGAGGAGAAATATTGAACAATCAGTTGATAGCCAATTGTGCCAGAAATATATTCGTCCGAAAAATTATTAAAAATTGGTATCCCTTCTTCAAGTGACAATCGATAATGTTCGGGATGTTTTTTTCCGGACGGTGTATTTTTTGCCTTTCGGCCGTTGCTTTTTGACCGTTCCGTCGTTTGCGTCGATCAGCTACGTCCATTTCGCGTTTGTTGCGTACCTTGTTTCGTTCGTTGCATGCTTGCATTGGATGGAAACTGTGCTTTAGTCGCGTTAGGTCGACTGGGTACGTCCATGAGGGTCGTTGAGTGTAGAGCGGGCCTGCGGGCTCCATGAGTCAACGCAACAGACGACCTACGCTACACATACACGGTGTTTCATAAAAAGGACCCCTTTTGTTCTTTCATAATTCACTCAAATGATGAGCAATTTACATAAAAATTTTTCCCAGTTGTAGCTGAAAAAAATAATAATTTAAAATAGTTTAACAAAATATGGCAGTTGATTAAATATTCTTTACTAGTCGTGATGTAACGCTGACGTCATAATGTGTCACGGGTACAAACTTGCTATAGTCTCAACTGATGCTGTCAGTTGCTACCCTGCTCCGATGGTGAAAAATCTTGTTTGTTGGTGACAAATATTTGAAGTTTTACAGTTGCAGCCACAAAAAAAACATGCAAAGCGATCATTTACATGTCAGTCGGGATAGTTAGTGTTTCACATGTTCGAGCAACACAGTGTACTAGGACACCGAGCTTGCAAGATGGTTGAGTTTTTAGGATTGTAAGACGCCTGATTTCATGTCTCCATGTTGCTCAGTACTGACACGATAAACATTTTTCATTAGCAAACCAGATTAAGCTCTTATCGAAGCAGGGTAGCAACTGACAGCACAAGTTTAGACTATCAAGCTTGTACCCGTGACACATTATGACGTCAGCATCGTGTCATAAATAGCAAAGAATATGTAATCAACTGTCATATTTTGTTAAAATATTTTGAATTAATATTTTTTAGCTACAACTAGTAAAATTTTGTGTAAATTGATTATCATTTGAGTGAATTATAAATAAAACAAAAGGGGTTCTTTTTATGAAACACCGGTTAGTATGTTCAACTTGACGTTTGCCAGCGGCTCCAGCTGTAAGACGACAAGAGACAACCAAACTCCACTCGCTGTACAACTAACTGTACGACAAGTCCACATTACAGACCATAGGCTTGCAACACAAGAAGCCCAGCTGTTGCCAAGGTGAGCCGACCGTACCGCCTATATTCGAAGATTAGCGTCCGACTTGCGGTAACGGAAAGAAAGCAATATTCCAAAGTGACTGCAGTCCATACACGCTATGGTGACGCTGCTGTGTCGAAATAGACAATTAACGCTAGAATACGATACGGCAGGAACGATAAGAACTCATGATCGACGTATCTAACGGTATCATCGCTGACTCCCTACAACGCACCGTTTAGCCACAGTACATGCGTTACAGACAGACGACAGACAGACAGACGGCCGCCGTGAAACCATGTTCTTATTATTCCAACGCTTGTCGTTTGCTGTCTAACGCTTCAACGCGGCTTATTTAGCTAACACGTTCCCAATGTTTGAGTCGCACCGTGATTATATTCCAGACATGAATTTTCTACTTTAATATATTAGCGCCAAAGGAAATGCACTACGTTGGACGCTTAAAACATAAACAAAGTAGTGGAGTTTGAGCGTTGGTTAGTTCGCGGTGTTTCTTTTCAGTCGTCAGTCGTCACTGCCGGCGACGTCTGCGTTAATTTATATTATATATTTTGTTCAAGGCGCCCACACACGCGCTGCATGGCGTCTAGAACTTGAATCTGAATCTGATCATGCAGCGGCGTGACTCGCAACAAAAATAGCAGCTACACACGGTCCATCACACTCAGCAGACCGCACGTTATCGTTTTGGATATACATGTACGAGCACAATCACTATCACTATCGCTCACTCTCACTATACTCCTTTGAAAGTATTTCATTCGCCACAAAATAGCAAAAGCCTACTGCATACACGAACTAACTTACCTACACTGCCGGCGCTTCTGAGGTTGCGACACTGGCGCTCTACAAAAATTAAATTTTAACACATATTAAACATTTTAATAATTAAAATAATTAGCACGTAGCATAGAATCCACGCGTTATTTGCATTGGTAAATTTGTATATCTCTGACAGTGGCTGTTTTTTCTTGACTCTGATAATTTAACATTTTTTCAGCTATACCTACGTTCAACTCTACAACTTCCAAAACTGATTGTCCACAAATTCATATAAAAATCTGCCCGGTTAATTTCAATGCCAAGTGCTTGCTTGTTGGTATATTTTTAGCCCATCTGAGATTTCGCAATCAGAAAAATCTGTCCCGAGTACGATTAAAACAATTATTAAATTAATGCAAGCCTGCAGCGGTGCCGGTGCGACTAAACGATGCGAATAAAAAACAGCATAAGCTGCGGCGGAGGCGGCGGCGTTCCGGTTTGCCGGTGTGAGTTTCAGTCTCGGATCTCAGGCGTGTTTTTTGAGTCAGGTCTCGGCGGCGCCTGGGGCATGTAGGTGCGAGACGGTAACGTTTCGAGTGCAAAATCCCGGATCTTTCAGTCAGTAGACGCCTTCGCACGCCGTGTGCCGGTAGCGCGCGCATAGGCATATGCCTCTGCTTGCTGCGTCGGAGATCTGTAGACCTGCCTATAAATACAGCGTTTAGCAGCAGGCAACGCCGACACTCGTCGCGCGCATTGCGGCGCCGTATTGGTGACAGCGATCAGACAGATAAGAACTGTGGTATACGATGACTATGGCGACCATAGTTCGAGAATTCGTGACTTTCGGCAGTATTCAGTAAAATTCTTTACATTCGAAAAAATGTTTGGCCGTTTTACGGCTACGGGCCTATTCCATTGGTTGTTTTGGTGCAGTATCGTGATTACTACTTAACATGCCTAACTGTATAGTTTATGTAAACTTCGGAGAGTAGATCTGGGCCTACACTGATTGCGAAGCCTAATAGCCTACATAAATTAGTTCCCGAATAGTAATAAAAAGTCACTGAAGATTTCGTTTGCACGTTGTAAAAATGCAGTACTTTGATGCGTCAGAAATGTAAAAAATCGTCCAAAAATGCGATATTTTTTAATTTGTAAAATTTTCAAAAATGCGAATTCTCGCATTATGATGGCGACTACCCAGCTTGCTCCAGCCGTTGACTGTCCGCTCGATGACAGATATTAGTTCGTGATGCAGGGCAGATCAGCTAGCATTTCTGATGTCCGATGGCTGATGATGACTCTAGCGAAAATTCCAGGAAGATGACAGTCGTTTTTCTGTCTGTCTGCTTGTTGTTACTCGATGCAACACAAGGTTTGTTACCGCGTCACAGTTTAAAAGTTTAAAGGTTGTGTATAGCTTTTCATGGGTAACTCATCGCAAAGCTACGGAGCGTCACCCGCCATAGGAGATCACACACCCGATACAGGTAAACGCGCCCGACAGACAGGCCGGTACTCGATTTGCCTACCCCGTAGGGATGGATGGCTGAGTTGAGCTTCGTGTTGGTTAGCGTAAGCTATATACCTAGATGGGGTATATACCTAGATTCATCCATTCAAGTAGTAATGACTTGATAGCGACTCGACTGGGAGTCGAATCTACGACTTCTCGGAACCCCATTCCTCTTAGACGTTCTTTCCATCAACAATCGGAAATTGCACTTACCGCATTTTCATTTAATCAAGACCCTCTGAACTTTTCGAATTTCTGTAGATAAACGTTAAATACCTAAGAGAAGAGTTCGGGGCTATCTGCAGATAAAGATTCTGTGATGACGCAGGAAAGCAGGTAGACTGCTTTAGCGCGTCGCAGCTATCGCAATCCTGCCTGTCCGTTCGTCCGTCTGTCTGTCCGTCACACAGGTCTATCAGTCAATAACGGTGCGAGATAGCGTCTAGTAATAGAAAGTCGTACACTGGTTCTCGATTGCCACCAAATTCAATGATTTTGGATGACCTTGAAAGTCAAAATAGGGATTTTTATAGATTTTTGGCGATTTCGAACTGCGAGACACATTTCAAGAGCGAATTGCTCCGTATGGAGAAGCTGCGTATGAAATTTTCAGCATTGATCATAGATATCGATGGTCCAAGTATCGATTTTCTAGGTCCAAGGAAAACTGCGCACGACGGCATCAAAGAGCGCCCGCAAAAGTCGTTATTTTAACATGGTTGGCCAGTCTTTCGTGAAAACGGTTGCAGATAGGCATAGGCATGCTGCCGATCACAATTAAAGCACTAGTGACGAGCTTTTTAGTCCTATTAACAGCGATGACTTTAAAAGACCCTGATCTTCCAAAATAAGGGGTTTTAATGATTTTTGCGATCTTCGGCTGCAGTGCACACTCTAAGAATGAACTGCGACGAAATGGCTGAAGATAGACTGACAGTTTGCGAAAAGGAACTGCTATAGGCTTTCCCGCGTCTCGTGAGCATTAGCTCAAATTTCTTGTAACGTAATGTTAGCGCAGGACAGAGAGACAGACAGACATGGCGAGAGGTGACAATAACAAGTCAGCGCACTCTGCTCTGGGTACTGTAGCAAGCTGCGCTGACGCGATGTTATTAAAAAGTTCAATTATTTGCACGAGGCGCCTCTCCAATTACCGTATATTTACGCTCTTGCACGCTGGCCGGCGGCGTCAGCGCAGACGCCGTGAACCGTGATAGAAGTTGCAGCATGCACGCTGTCGATATGCCACGCCTTGTGGCCCTGAAGGTTTTACTGCGGCCAATGTCCTTGTCTTTCAGCTCAGATCATGGAGTCCATTACGCCTGTATTCCTCACAGTTGGCCTAGGTGAATGGAAACTCAAGAACGCCGGTGCGTGACGAAGCCATAAAAAGATCTGTGATCAGCTGACTTTATATAGTCGAGCGCCAGAAACGAACTTCGAGGGAGAGTAAACTTTGACAAAACATGACTAAAATATTATGGTCCCTCGACGCGTGCAGTGAAAGCGTGTTTAAAGCGACAAAAATGAAATGAGTTGAACTGAAGATGAACATAGTTCTGCTATTGAGGTGCGCACTGCGGCTTTTGCTTCAGTTCGTTCCATTTCTGTCGCTTTGAACACACCTTTAGAAATCACTGCTGACTTGCTGAAGCTATCGAAATGTGTCCAACAAAACAAAATGCATGCAAAGTGTGTCTTGTCCAACAAGCACGGCGAGATGCATGCTTTTTTGTTTCACCCTTGTCTGCGAAAAAACAAACATAATATTATGGCGCGTAGTTGTGCGGTCAGCTGCTACTGTAGTGATCTGCTGCTGAAGTGAATTCGTCCATTCGGCGTTCTGCTGGCGGCGTAATGCAAGTAGTCGATCGTCGTGACGTTGACCGGATGTTGTTGGTCAGTCTCGCTTGCTCACACAGTTGCCCATGTCGTGGTCTCTTCTCGGTCGGTCACGACCTGCCATAAGCATCACAGATCCTCTCTCTCAGCAGCACCTGTTCTTTCGTACCTCTCTTCCTTAGCAGTTGCTGTTTGGCACCGTACGTGATAGAGTTTGTTTTTACGTCTTCATCATTGTAATGGCCTTGACTATGAGACGGACCCAACATCTGAAAACACCAGTCTACCGAAACGTTAATTGCTACAAAAAATTTCAAGAATTAAGTAACCTATACGGTGTATTAAGCAGTAATCAAAAATGTTGTATAAGCAATATTTTTTGTTCAGTGACAATTTCTGTAGATTATAGGCCTAAATTTATTTTATTGAATGCTAAACTTTTTCTAACCACGTAAATTTCGCTGTGTTTGTGTTGTTAAAACATTACGCTGTAGCCAGCTCTCTCCAAGGTTATTCGGCAGTCAGAAAGCTACGAACTTGGTGATTGAAATCGGGCCGAAGTTCTTAGTAAATCCAACGAACGTACCTGGTCATTGTTAAAATTCAAACGGTGATATTTTTTGCAGTTTTTACGCGCGCGCGCGCACTAATGCCTGCCACAGTGTGTGCACCTAGGCGGTCACGGATTGTCGAATCGTATCGTTCGGTGTAAATCGTTTTTTCTTTCGGTTCGCGTCTCCGGTAACGATATGCCATACAGTCGGCGGTTCTAATGCCGCCGACAAGCCAGCCATTGCGCACGCGCACTACGTGTACTGCTCGTTCGCCGCTGCATAATATACAATACGCAGCTTAATCAGCGGTCACGGGGTGCACACGCGCAGACGCCAAACGCCATTTCTAGCCACCGCGTGTTCTGCACTCTATATCGCAAGAAGTCAAAGCGCGCGCGCACTTCACACAGAGAGGCTGCGTCAGCTGCTGCTAGGGTAACGTAGCGTAACGTAACGTAACGTGGTTCTATGGTTCGTCAGATATATACAGGTGTCAGTGTACTCGGCCTTGATTCGTTTAGAAGCTTAAGCCGGCGAAAGTAGAACCAGACATCATTAGGTTAGGCCTACAGCTAGCGTGGCGTTCGGTGTCAAGGATTAAACAAAGTGCATAATGCTATACAGCACTGCAGACGAAGCCGATGCACAGCCGATGATTGCTGCTTGCTAATCGATAGGCCTATGCTGTAACTCGCGCTGTGTTGATGGTGTGAAGAGGCCTTGAGTCGGACGAGCGTTATGAACACGTGAATCATAGCACAGCCACGTACGCTGCAAAAAGTGTGCGTGCAGGAAGCTGAATGGATGTGTTGTCAGAATATTTTGTCGAATCTGATTGGAGTAAACGTTGTTGGCTGTGTCGTTGCAACTTGACAGTCACCATTTTACGGCCGTCGACCGCTATATATAGTCAATGAAACTGATGTTCATAAATCTCTTTACACGGGTCAGTAGTACGGCTATTTAGCAATAATATGAACTTTTTGTATGATGCATTTGATATAGGCATAAGCACTAGTTTGTTTGTTTTTTATTTTGCCCGTTGTATTTTTTGTTATTTTTGTTTCTTCGTTTTTTGCATTTTCTGCATTCGTTTTTATTATGTATGTAGGCCTATGTTTCTGCTGCTGCCGCCTTGGCGAGATAAAGTTTTAAAATCATTTCGACTCGATCCGAGCTGACGGAGACATCTAAAACGTCGAGGTCCCCACCTATAGGCCTAGTTATGCGTGCAGCCTACAATTAGAGCCGGATTAATTAGGTGCGGAGCTTGTAGCTAAAAAATGGCGGTGCCGCGTTTCAGCTTGAGAACTATCTTTATTTTCAAAAGAAACGTGACATTTGACGTTGCGGTTCTGGTAGTTAACTGGCTTTTCTGTTTACAGTGGATAGTTGTAACAGAGGTGCACCTGCAACAGGAATGAGGACCTGACAAATTCTGGGCTAATTTGCTATTTTTGTTATTACGTTAATTCGTCCCCTGCCCACAAGAAGTCGAAAGCCTAGTGTATAGGTTAACCAGTTTATCGCCAGCAATACACATTAAGATGAGTAAAGAACGACAGAAATGAAGTAAAATAAGCCAAAATAAAATAAAATAAAATCCGCGCGCTCCGGCTTTTATTTCAGATACATATGCAAAAAAATGATGTTGCAAGGAGAGCATGCTCAGTAGCAAAATGATTGTGTATTGGCTTGACTGCAAACAAAGGATCAACGCCACGGCTGTTATGTGTAATTGGATTTTTGCAAATAATTGTTAATCTTAGGTCGTGTACGATTAATCACGTTATCGTGAAAGAGCACAGAACGGTTCTATTGTTGATTTGCTATTTTTACATATTGCCAGCTACACCGTGTCTTTAAAAAACTGGGCCATTTTTTGCAAATAACTCCGTAAAACATTGGCCGATTTTGATAATTATTGACACGCAACACCAAGAAAAAAACTTGACGTAAATGATTATAGTTTAGTCCATCTCACCTTAATACTGTCGTTACACTACTTTGTGAAATGCAGAAGTAGTAGTTTGGCCATTTACAACCATGAATTTACACTGGGTAGCTCATGTGTCTTCTCAGAAAATTACTGAAACCACAAAATCATTGAAAATCTCTTGCTTCGTTTTCATTTTAACATCGTTCGTCGGCGAACTGAAATGACCCATCAACACAGAGTAAGGCGCTCTGGGTCGCGCGTTTTTGAACGTACTGCTGGCGAGTCGCGTCAACGTCCACCGCTTGCGTTTGTGCTGGAGGAGGACATTTTGAAAACATGAAGTAATAAAAAAGATGTGATGCAACACTTATGACATTTTAAAAGATATCAACTGTGTTTGTCGCTATTCAGTTAATCATTTTTGAGCCGATGCATGCGCTACTTGAAATGAATTCATTATTGTAAATGGCAAATTACGACTTCTAAATTTCACAAAATAATGTAGGAACAGTACTTGAGTGACGTGGGCTAAATTTACGTTAATTTGTTTTGTGATGTTGTGTGACAAAATTATCAAAATCGGCCAATGTTTCAAAAAAATTTATAATAATAAAAATGGCTTAGTTTTTTTGAGACACGGTGCATACCGAGCGTAACTGAAACATGAACATTCAAGAGTTCACGACTGTCAAAAAACAATGCTGTATTTTGTGGACTTCCTTGTATAATCAGCGACGGGTGCTGAGTTAAAGATTGGGGCATTTACTGTTTGAGCAAGTAAAACAAATTACTGTGATAATACCGTGACGTATCCATGAAATCGGCGGTCATTCTGTCCGTGACATAGAAAACATTTGCGTTTTATACCCCGTTTACACGATCAAGCTGGCTCGACGAGCTGGCCATATGTTAGCTGGACGAGCCAGCTCGATGTTTGCTCCACGTTTGTTCGACGTTTGCTCGATGTCTGCTCGCTACTTGCTCGATTGTGTAAACGGGGTATTACATGCATTCGGTCTTTGAGGTTGATGATAAATGCTGCATCTTGTTTGACTATGAGTGACAGTGGTTTAAATGTGTGTTAATTATTTGCATACTGGCATGTCACGTCGTTGCTGTACTTTTGTTTAATTAGTTATGCATCGTTCTTACTATTGTGGTGAATAAAATTCTTATAATGTTAAAGATGATCTCTCACGTATATACCATATGCACAAGCAAGCAGTTCACGCCAAAAGGGGCTATGAATTAATGTTAGCAAATCATTATTTTATGCCTGTGTCTCATCTGTAAGCGAAGTTTGCGTGAAATTGTCGGCACGCGTCGGTGTGTATAGACCTTTAGAGTTTATTCGTTAGCGACACATCTGTGACGACCAAGTAGCTTACGTTTACATCAGCAGCAGCAGTTAAAGCTCTGTGAGCAAGCACCAGAGTAATTTCATAAAACGCGAAGTCGTTTTTGTTTGTATTCGCAAGGTGGCAGCAGTAAGTTACAATTGTACAATTTGATCCCGAACCTCCCCTTTCCCTGGCAGAGGGTTACGGATCCCATCTAACACAATTTGTCATTGGACCTCACAAACTATACTTAAATCCGTCGAACGATGTGTGATATACAGACGACAGACAGACCACGCTACAGAGAAGTGTGTGGCTATAGGCGTAATCGCTTGCGCTGCAAGAAGCAATTCCGCCTAAAAACACGTGCTCGCAAATCTGGGGCTGAGTTTTCAACGACTGTTTTACTCAGTCACAGTATTTACTGATCCCCAAGTTTTAACGGTGCGTTATGAGTTCCAGAGTTTTAGATCAGCCACTGTCATAACTGTCGGGTATCGGTATTGAGAAATGATGGATGCGTTATGGCGCGGCATATCTTCGTAACCGCCGCGCCGCACTCGTTTACCCCAGTTCGTTTGCTCCATTCTAAGAACTGTTTATCAAAGAACATGCGACATCTTAGCATGGCATTGCATGCTGAGTGAGCTTGTCTGTTTTGTTGACTGCAGCCTGCGGGATCTGGCCGCGTCACTGTCGCAGGGAAGTGAGAAGTTAGAAGCAGAGCACCATGCGCGTTACTGTAAAACTTGGTCACGCTGGTATTATGGGTTTATTGAGTGTTCTTTTGTTAACCGTGATTGCCTTTTTGAGCTTGTGTAGCTTTTGTGTGTTTATCCTTTGCGTTTTTGCATTTACGTCCGCTTTGTGCATTTAAAATTGACCTATTTACTTACGTACTTACTTAGATGCACGTATAGAGGTGAAAAATAGTCCGGATAGTTTAATATGTAGGACACAAGCTGACCATGGCAAAAACTTAGCTGTTGGAAATTCAATAGTTATGTAGCTGATGTTTGAACGTTTTCATTGTTTTTGACCAGTAGCAAAATGCATCAGAATCAATCCAAAACGGAATTTGCTATATTTAGCAGTAAGCTATTTGTGTAGTTAGCTGCTGATAAGGACAGGAATGAATCAGCAAGGAGTAAAATTGTTGAATTGCAGGATGTCATTAGGTTTATGGCAAAGCCAGGACATAATGCCTTTGGACAAAATTCTCCTCGGACAACACTGATTTTTCGTAGCGGTGGAGATTTCGTTCTAGATGAGATCTAACAGAAAGGAAATTTTGTATGGGAGATTTTGTATGGTATCCCCTGTATAGCTGAGTCTGTGATGAGTTATTAGAATGCTCATGACGATGACGATGATGATTAGAGGATGATTGTTTGAACCTTGCTTCAGCTGTGGTGAGCTTGTGGTGTGCTGTCGTTTCACTGGTAAGCCCACGTACGGTAAGCTACGTAAGCTCGCGACGCCTACACGTGTATGGGCCTGCCTATCCTGCCTATTCAACAGGTAGGCTAAAAAGGTGTTGGCGATCACGTATTTCAGGCAGCATATGCACAGAACCAACCGTTGGGTGCATAATGCTGCATTGGATTACTCACATCACATCCGGGGACCGACCGGGAGGG
>Ga0056128_1003333_pt1 | contig 19651 bp, 10 predicted proteins | sample WorMetLIZISLAND2_FD_71113 | JGI IMG/M metagenome (GOLD analysis project Ga0056128, IMG submission 71113) | Marine gutless worms symbiont microbial communities from Max Planck institute for Marine Microbiology, Germany - Olavius geniculatus... ... | reverse complement strand
AGAAGTATATAAGATCAGTGTAATATTGAGGACCGACCGACCTACGACTGACCAACGACTGACCTCTGTTCTTGGAAGAGCCTTCCTGGAACAACTTCAAACGGCCATATTTCCGTAACGGTGCTAGATAGACGCATGGTCACTATGGACAAGACCATGCCTCTATCTAGCACCGTTATGGAGGTATGGCGCCTCAAAGATAATGGGGTCACGGGTTTCACCTTTTGGGGTCACGTGACGTGATGACGTCAGTTGCACGGTTGATGCTGTCGGCGAGGTGATGCTGTCAGCACCGCTATTTGTGGTGTGAAAAGAAAGGAACTAAAAAGCAGTTGAAAGAATACAAAAGAAAATAATGCGCACGAGGAGTACATTAGGTTGATCACAATCTAAAATATTTCTTGTTTTATTTGACTTGTTCATTCATCTATTCATTCTTTCTTTCATTTATTCCTTGATTTGTGCTGTATACAGAGTTCCTGCTGACATTATAAAGAACGTTTTGTCTGCAACTTCACGGACGTCATTTTATGGATTTCTTTCTGCATTGGCAAAGTCTTCTGCTCTTAATGATCACATTGGTAGGCTAATTCGGTCAAAGTTACTAGTCAGTTACATTGCATTTTAATGTTATGTATTCATATCACTCATTTTCACCCTTATTGTTCAGTAGTGTACACATGGTTATTTTATAAAATTAGTCAGTTGCCCAAATCAGTCGAAAGCAACAGCATCAATAACTAAGTATGCTGTCTCTGTTACATTGATAGCACCTGCTTAATAAACTCTTACGAGCGACGTTGTAAACGTATAATCATCATCGTTTATTACGCCAAAAGGCAGCAGCACACAATAAAATACATAAAAATAATGATAAGTATCAACCCATTTGTTTGTTTAGCAGTAAATTGCACATTGGACAGTGAACCGCTAAACAATACATAGACCTATTTCTAGCATAAGAGCACTTTCAGTAGTCTTTGGTAAAAGAAACTAAACTGTGTATTACAAATGCTAAAAAATTTAGAACAGAATTATATATAAAAGCTCTGCAGCTTAAAGTTGTGCTTCAACCTGACTTTTGTAAGTAATAAACTAATCATTCTGACTAGCCACTTGGTAGCAAGATCTTTTTTGCCAAGTTACTGTGCACCAAGTTACAGTGCTAAATTAGGTATAAGTTTACAAGGGCCATCCCAAAAGTTTCCGGCTTTGACATATTAGACAATACTATTTTTTTTTACAATTTATATATCAGTGAAATTTAAATTTTTTATTGATTCATACAAGTTTGTTGCGGATATGACGTCATTGTAATTTATGACGTCATAAAGCACTAAACCGAAACGATTTGGAGCGCTGATGCAAACAGCATAAAATCAGGCTCGTTGGATGGCAATTTTTCAGTCTGTAGCTGGATTTGTAAAAGTGGGGCCCCGTGGAATTGATTTTGTGAAAACCCTGACAAATGCCCAGATGAATTTTTCATTTGCATATGTAAATATACGATAGCTTAAATTTGTGCTGGTTGCAAATAAAAGCATTTGAGTGAATAACGGTTTCATGCAAAAATTAGTGCGATCAAATATTTTTGTGTGTCAGTATATTACACAAAAACTTTATATTGTCTATACATTAGTAAAACGTATCTTTCTTGCATATTCGTATGAGCAGCTTGTGGAAGTGATGTCATTGTAATTTACGACATCATAGAGCATTAAGCTGAAACGATTTGCAAGCAGCATTTGAATTAGGCTAGTAGGTGCATGAAACTTTTTCAGTCTGTAGCTGGATTTACCAACCTGGGTCTCGGTGGCATCTGATTTTATGAAAGCCTTGACAAATACGTTTATGAATTTCTTATTTGCGTTTCTGAGTATACTCTAGTCTAATCTGTGGTGGCCGCAAATAACAGCATTTCAGACAATTATGATGTAATGCTAAAATATTTAACAGTGTCAGAAAGATTTTATTGAACATATTACTGTCAATTATATCAGTTGTGTTAATGGAAAACCAACCAAGATTTGTGACTAGTTACATGGGCCCCTGGTGGGCAAGGGGCTGGGAGCGAGCGCCATGCCGTAGTGTCCTAATTTCAGCACTGCACCTTAGTTCAAAGTCTACAGTTACCCATTTGGTACACTAAGACCACTATGCGTACAATAATGCCATGATCTCCAGTGACTATTATCTATTTTGAAATATGAAATTCGATCATGGTGGTGTCTGCTATCCACGATGATGAATGACTCAAGCCTCTTTCGTTGACGCTAAAATTGTTTCTATTTAATGCTCTGTGACGTCATAAATTACAATGACGTCATATACGTAGCAGACTCGTATGAGTCAATAAAAGATGTATGTTTCACTGATGTATAGATTGTGGAAAATATTGTTGCCTAATATGTTGAGGCCGGAAACCTTTGGGATGACCCTCGTAGTGTTGATGTTGATAAAGAAACTTTGTCATTGCAGCAGCTAGAACATCAGTAATAAGTAATTGAGTGAGACATGTACTGTTGTTAATATGTTGCAGGAAAACTGCCTCCGAGGGTAGAACTGTTGACAACCTATGAACCCGAGATGACCTCGTAAGTAACAGTGCTTTTTAAATTTATTTCAAAATTTATCAAATTACAACTTTTCTTGCTGTACATTTGTGATGTGGTTAAACTAAAGACGTTTTGGCAATCTCTGTTGTTATTTTTTAAACGATTTCTGCTTTTCTTTATTGTTTTTTATAAATTTGTAATGTTTTTCAACCTGCCGCCTTATTTTTAAACAATTCTTAGTTATCGATTCTTGGTTTGAATATACACTGTGTCTGGAGAAAAAGTAACCCCCTAGACATTGTACTATAAAAATGTCAAATCTAAACAAATTTAAATAAAGTTTTGCACGATTAATCTCCAATAAATTACTGAAAAGATTACTAATTTTTGTTTAAAAGTATTATTTTATTTTGAATATCGATAACAAATTATCTCCATTACTAATAGGCTATGGCGTTATATAAGTAAACCCCCGTGGTTACTATACAATTTTGTAATTTTAACAAAAAACACCTGGTCTTAGCGAAATTATGCGCCAATAATGCGCCATCCATTGGCAATCAAAGTGACAAATTTCGGTTGAATCCGCTGAAGCGAACAGTAGTTACACTGGTTTATGTGAGGTGACCCCAAAACACTTTAGTTTCGAGTTTTTGTGGATTACGTCAGACGCAAAAGACCTGAAACTGAAGTGTTTCAGAGTGACCTCACAAAAGTTGCTATAATTATTGTTTGCTTTGGCAGATTTGCTTGAAATTTTGCACTTTGATTGCCAATAATGCATTGTTGATATGGAATGTTGCCAGAATTGGGTGTTTTTTGTTGGAGTTACGAAAATGTACATTAACTGCAGGGTTTACTTATGTAACGCCATATTGGTAACGGTGATATTTTGTTATCGTTATTCAGCAATTCTTAACTCCGCTCAGTAATAATATTTTTAAACGAAATTTAGTGATGTTTTAGCAATTTATTGCGGATTAATCGCATGAAATTTTATTTGAATTCGTTTAGATTTGACATTTTTATTGTACGATGTCTAGAGGGTTATTTTTTCCGGACACAGCGTAATTGGCTTTAGCTGCGGGTACATGATAAAGGCGTGAGTTCGTTCAGATAATTTGATGGATGTGGCATCTAAGTGGCCTTTGCGCAAATTGCTAAGGAATAGCAAATCAAGATTCAGTGCGAGAATGGTTTGAGTTCGCGTGCAGTTGTTGCCTACCCATCTCCTCGTCTACATTGGCCAATACCATGTGTGCTCAATGATGAAAAAAGATAGTTTGGCAGCACTAAGTGCTGCTGTGCTACTGTAACGTGTTGCTTGTTGAATTTGCCGGACTGAAGCAGAAGCAGCCGATTGTCTAACAGTGTATGTTGATAAATGCTGTCATTTTTTGTCACTTCGTGGCCACTGTATTCACTCTGAACTCGTTTATCCCGAGTCCGGATTTGACTGATTATAACTTGATCCTGTAGCTGAAGGCTTGGTCAATGAAATAAACTAATTACCCGTGACTACATGTAAAACGTTTAGCAGCGGGGTCTTGTGTTTCATTTTACATGTGGCCACTCTGAAACATTTGCAGAAAAACTGCAGAACGTAAAACATTTATGCACGTGTTTTTGTCAAAAATATTTTTATCTGCCAAAAGTTGAATAATGATTTTCGCAGTGATATTACGAAAAATGTAATACTTAATTACATGAGAACGCTTTTTGTTAATTTTTCTTTAAGCGAGGTAAGTTTTTAGAATTACTTAATATTGGGCTGGGTTCAGAAAGTAAACTTTTGGAAACGTAGCAGTACTTTTGACAGAAATGATTCACCCAAAGTTTCGAACCAACGGTCAGAGCTCTGTAGTTATTTTTTGCATCATAGGCCTTCGCAGATTGACGTGCTTTCCATTAAACCACGATAAACGTATGCATTGAAATAGAAGATACTCCAGGGTTCCCACGCTTTCTGGAACGTTCTAGAAAGTCGTGCATTTTTTCTTGAAAATTTCAGGACCTGAAAAATCCTGAAAAATCACTTTGGCTTTGGAGAGTTTTAGAAATTAAAGCTCAAGGTCTTGGAAAGTCCTGGAAAAATATTGTTGAAATCATGCATTTTTAAACTGCTTATACAAGCACTGCATGTATATAGAGACCATATGTAAATAAGTTCATCTGATTTCTGAAAACAACTAATGTTAACATTTTGCTACTCTGCTGAAGTTTCTGCAGTGGACTACACTCTGAATATTGTAAGTGAATGATGTTTTTTTCGTTATACTTAAACATTTGTGGGTACGAAAAGGTCCTGGAAAATTTTTTATGGGGGTCCTGGAAAGTTGTGAAAAAGTCCTGGAATTTTTTGGCAGTAAAAGTGTAGGAACCCTGATACTCAGTTGCAGAATAACGAGTTCAGAAGATTAGTTTAAAGGACGATTCACACTGTTTTGTTACTGAATCGTTTTGTCACTCACTGTCACAGCCTGAGCGGCGTTTAGTTCTATATACGGCTAAGATGTAGGGGTTTATGAAAGACTAGGCAGACAATATTCACATTTTTTGTATGGACTGTTTAATGAATAAGCTTGACTTCTAAAATGTGCCTAAACATCTTTGAGTATCTGATACACTTGCAGCAGTTGTTACCGTTTAAGCTGAACCTTCTCTACTTCTATTTATTGAGGACTTGTTTGACAATAAGGCGTGCAACAAGATGTAGAACTTTTTGACGTAGCAAAATGTTGTGGATTTGTGGTACGCTTCAGACTTTTTGTAATTTCATTGTACAACTTGTTGTGGATATACACCGTGTCCGGAAAAAAAGAGTCTACACTTTTTCCTGAATAACTTCAACAAATGTAACTTTACTTTTATAATTTTTTGGCACACATCATAATGCTACGCTTTACTAAAAACATTTAAAACTTAACTTTCAAATTTACTTCTTACTGAGTACAGCATTTTAATCGTGACGTCATGAAAAATGCCATTTTCGCGAAAAGATAACATATAAATGAGCCTCTGCAGTCTGCAATACGAAAACAGAAAAAAAACTACTGATTAACCGAAACACTTTTAGGCCTAGTGTTTTTCACCTCGGATGCAATAAAAACGGCATTTTCGATGACGTCATATTTACGTCAACTCTACGTAGTGACATGGCAATATAAAGAGAAAATATCTTGACAGTTTAATCAAGTGAATATTCAGGACGACTCGTGCCAAAAATTATGAAAATAGGTTTAAGTTTGTCAAAGATGTTGAAAATACCGTAGACTCTTTTTTACGGACACGGTGTACAGTGATTTACTGCAGGTTGCATTTACTATATGTTGTGGATTTTCTGTGCTGCTGAATATTCGCTAACTGACATGCTATCACTTTTTTGAAAAGCGAAAAATTATTTCGAAACGACAATAGATACCGTAGCCAAATTATCACATCTTATTGTTGATTTTATGCGTATAGAGCCTATGCATTTCACAGTCTTGCTATGCTAAAAAGAATCCCAGCTGTCGTTATGGTGGGACCGACGGTACTGGTTGTCACTGACCTTCAAGGTCATCCAAGGTCGATGATTTTTATTTTATCTGAAAGGGTGTATGCCACTTCCTATTAGTGATTAGTAGTAAGCTAGGCCCTGTCTCGCACCGTTTAGCCGCAGTAGCGCGTAACGGCCTTCAAGGTCATCTAAGGTCATCGATTTATTATCATTTGAAAGCCAGTATGCGACATTCTATTATTGATTAATAGCAACCTAGGTCCTATCTTGCACCGTTTAGCCACAGTACATCCGTGACAGACAGATGGACGACAACCACGACAAAGGGCCGACCTTTAAGCTTATAGCTTAGCTCAATAAAATATTTGTTGTAGATGACGATGACTGATTCAGTATAGCGAAGTATGCGTAGTTATCACGGCTGCATTTATAATTTGCTGCATGCTATCACTCGATCACTGTCTCACGTGAAGTCTGCCGGCGTTTCACTTGTACGCTTCACCGGAACGTTTCAGAAGCGGCCCGTCAGCGATCACTACGTCCAGTGCTACTAGCGACCCAGCTGCTGAAGCTTTTACCCTCAGCATCTCTGCTCTTTGCCATTCGTGTGACCCATGTCGTCCAGAGGTGTCACAGTTCGACGGAGAACAGGAAACTGTAGTCACTGAAGATGCCGACAATTATTCTGTGAGCTGGGTGAAATAATTCACGGATGTGTTAATGAGATGTAGGTCCTGATAGCCTAAATGTTGGGAAAAAATTAAAACCTTAAATGTCTCATACGTAAACTTATTTTCTCCACACAAATCGTGAAAATGACGCAAATTTACTAGTACTGAGTGAGTCAGTCGCATCAGAATTTTTTTAAATCGCCGTCATTTTTACGTTGGTCATATAATATTAATAATTAAACATTATTGTTATTAAAAATGCGTTCATAAACTTTTGCTGCAACCGTGCACACACACAGTTTTCAGCTTTAATCTCGCATTACGTAAGAATTGCACTGCTGTTTCATGTATGCTGCTTTCTGTTTCAAGCAGAGCGCCAAGCCATCAGCAGAATAATGGTCGTCACAGGCCGCATTATGCGCATCGCTTGTCTGTTTGTCTTTCTCGTATCGGCTCCAACTGGAAAACAAAAAAAAGCGCAGAAAAATCTATCAGAACATTAGTAGACGGTGTGCTAATTTACATTTCAAAAGGTCAAAGGTAGCTTATAGGTCACTCACTGCACGTCATAAGCATCATAAGATTATGGATAATCTATCGTACGCTGATGGATCACGCACCGGCTGGCTGGCTCAGGCGCGTCGGGCGGCCCAGGCGCCGACTGTTTATCGCTGAACCCAGTTAGCATTTTCACCACTGCTTTTGTAGTAATTGTGGATAAATTTGATCTGTGTGAAATACGATTAGAAAGCACCTCTCTGTTGCATCCATTTAGCGTTTAGTTGCATGCAATTTCTACCGTATTTTACGCTCCTTTGTACTATATGTCTCAAAACTCTCAAGTGCTTGCAGTTTGTTGCGTCAGTGACAGTGGTCCTGTATGTGTTATTGTTTTTTCTTTCTTTCTTTATCTTTTCTTGCAATATTTCGTTGCCGATCAACTCGCGCAGTGTCTTGGTAGGTCTGTACACACGAGAACAAATAATGCACAATGTTGAATGATATTTGTGCTAATTAAATATCTCAATAAAAATGCAATAGGCCATATAATAGACATATATGATCAAAGGTTTGTTGCGTCAGTGACAGATAATATGGTTTAACTGTAGATTATCGGGAGAGTGTTTAAAACGCGACTGCTGTGCAAAAGTTGTAATTGTGGTAGGAGCCCTCAGTCAAAGTAATGTGCATTGCAGGTTGCGACCGAACCGCTTTATGGACCTTGTTGTGTGTGACAGGATCTATTTGTCTGTCTGTCTGTCTGTCTTTTTGTCGGCTGGATAACGCACAACATTATGAATGGATTTCGACGACATTTTGTGGATTATGAGCTATGGCCCGTTTAGGAAAAAACTGGTTATATTTTGGTGGCGATCCGAACTGAAGTCTTCTGTGAGTACTGGATTATTTTTTTTATATTTTTGCTGTTAGGCGATTGAACAATGCACTTCAGCAAATTATTAACGAAATTCGACGAAATTTTAAGGCCCAAGGATTCGATTAACCAGTGAGATTTGGTCAGATTTTTTGTGATGTTTCGGTTTTGGATTTTGATCCAGGGCTGATGGTTCTCAAAACTTTGATACGGATCACAAAGGCTACTGTCATATCAAGTGAGTCCGCTCTGTTCGCCAGGTGGCAGTGCATTCTTGTTGGAGATTTGTGCTGTCACGGCGTTGATGTTTTCACAGTTTTTGACGCAATTTTCGGCGGTGTATTGTGTGTTGTTTCAGAAGGACGGACGCCGATCCGCTGCCGGCGACTAATGAGCCGCAGTTCCAGATTCTGGCGGCGGTGGTCGCGGATCGGTCTAAGGTCGTCCACTCTGCCGCCACTCCTCGTACACGTGCGTCAGCGTGCAAGTCGACGTCCATTGCGCTTTGTTCTAGTCCTAGCACACCGCGCGATGCTGATGACCATTACTGTTCGTCGTCGTTCGACACTGACAGTGACGATGTCGATGATGACAATATCGACTTCTGTCGTCGTAATAAGAGATAGACATAGGCTATTAGTGGGCTTGCCAGTAATTTATTTGTATGCCTATAGTATATTAAGCATCGTTTTGAAAGTAATAGTAACTATGATAGCCTAATATAAACATGTAGGCATAGGCATATAGGTGTACGGTACAATGTCAACGGAGCTGCATATATGAGGCGTACTAACAACAATGAACTGGGACACTAACCATGTCCGTGATTCCAGATGAAATCATGACGGTGACACCATTACTCGTAATTACCGTAAGAAAAGGATATTCAGTTACTGATTGTTCTATAGCATTAGGTAGTGTAATTATAAAGGTTTCTGTTTGGTGTTTTTTTTCTGTCGTCATGAAATAGATTAAGCCTAGAAATGAAGCAGGAATAAAACTAATACGAATTGTGCGGATAGCCTATTAGAACGACACAATGTGTTATAATGAATGCTATTAACGGAAATCAGGTTTTTGCTTCCACCGTCAAATAACCGCCAGCAACTGTGCTCTGCCTCTCAGACCATATAAAAAAGAATGAGAGATGGGAAGTAAGAGGTGAAAATATAAAGAAAAAGATCGAAGTAAAAATCTGCGCGTTGGGGGCGTGGCCTACTTAACAATTGTGCGGCCATCCGTGCTGCGCGCTAGCGAACAGTTAAAAGTTGAACCCTCGGTGCAGCACGCAGACATACCACCATCAGAAAGTGAACGGTTAAATCCTGTTGCAAATCAATACTGAATACTTTACTGCGGGTGGGCCTTGGGTTGCTAATATGGGATGCATTTTATATGGGAGTGTCTATTAACTGGAGACACAACCTGGTTGGGTCATATGCCCCGCTCTCTAGGCTTCGCGATCGATTAATGCCGACCGATTATGTGCAGCAGTACTGGTATTTAGCTTACGCGTAGGCCTATAGTCACGTCGCCACTGCAGTTGTTCTGATGTAGGCCTATTATTGTGCGTACGTAATATTGTAGGTCAGCTCACCGAAAGCGTGCAGTAAAGAGCCTACTAATTGTCTAGTCGCGAAGATAAAACAAGAAAATTCTGAGTTGATAAGCAAGTACAGCGAGTATTCGGGGAAAACGATTGTAGTGATATTGTACCAATAAACGTTTGATTTGTGGCAAAGATCTACTTGATAGAAACGTTTCAGATTATAAAGAAATTGAGCACGATTCAAGTTACAATAAGTGGCCTATAGGCGTACTCTTCTTACGCAACATCAGTTCTACAATTACACTTCACTGCCGGTAGTTAACTTTGAGAAAAGTTGAGCCAACTTTTGCATAACAAAACTTTACCGAGTGAAGTGTGTATACGAATTACGTCGACGGTGAAGACTGAAGAATATTAACTAGTCGCCTACGTTGAACTGGTGACCGCTGAAGATGCTCCTGTTGGCGTGTCTTCTAATGTTCGCTGCCTTTTGTGGTGAGAACAATAAGCAGTGTAGTAATTAAAAGTATGATAATAATAGTAATCTAGAGCTTATATAACGCTAGTATGTCACAAAGATTTTAGGAGCGGTGAAATTTTATGTTTACTAGGATAGGCCGCGTTACGCGCCTCGTCCGTCTGTCCCTCCGTCCGTCCGTCTGTACCGTACGTACTCATGCTTGAAGCATTCGACCAACTTTCGCGTTCGTTCTTCTATGTGGTCTGATGGTTGATGTATGGACAGAATTAACCTTCTGACTATGCCGATTTTGGTCATCCACAGTAACTGTGTTTTGTTTTTTTAATTGCTTCTAAACTTATGGTTAGCTGTTAATTTAAATGCTGTTATGTTTATAAACGTGTAGGCCTATTACTCTCCAATTTTCTTACTTTATGCATGCGTTTAGTTTTAGTGACATTTTTAGAATTTAAAGAAGAAGAGCAAATGTGAAAAGCCTTGTTTGCCATATTTACTGTCTGTTAATGGCGTAATTTATAAGCTTAGGTTTATAGCACTAATTGTATCATCGTTGTCGTAAATATATGATATTACGATATACGGTGCATTTAGGCACGTTTACCATTTAATCGTATTTCAGTGGGGCCTATACTTCATAACAATGCGTGACGGAAAGAATGATGGATATCATTGTCACACAGAACACAATGTCCGGTTGCTGATGTTGCATTACGACAATCGATACATTTGTAAACAGTAAGCTTGGATACAGCGGACGCTCGTATATGCCCGCTGTTGAATTCATTTAAGCATCAAAGTCAATCAGCATCGCATTGATCATTTCTGCCGTTCAGTATGCCAAACGTTTTGTTCGGCAAACGGAAAATTGGCTTTTATGTGGCTTAGACCTATAGATTTTATAAGTGAGATGAACCAAATTATCGATAGGCCTACCAGCCGTACGCGCAAGCAATAGCCAACAAAATACAGACAGACATCGGACAGTCAGCAGATCGATTTGAACGTTAATCCGCGAAATTATTATTCCAGTAAAATAATTGTTGTGAGCACAATAAACAGGCATATAAAACGAACTGAAACAGAAACACTCGAGATATGTTACAAAATCGGCAAAATCAAATTTTTTTCACTTAAAATTTGTTCCTGTTCTCAGGTTGGCACGTGGACATTGCTGAAAACTAACAAACAAAAATACTGAAACAAAAATCACGACCAAAGCACAAAAGATTTACCAATAGTAATATAGTTTATAACAATAATGATTGTGTACACAAAACGCTACAACGTAAGCTACTGTAAGGGCTTGTTAACTTTGACGGCTCGAGAAGTTCGTGATTTCAAGCTAAAATATTATTATTTTCTATACATGTAAACAGACTGTCTGGACGGTGGTAAGAGATTGTTCTTCGATCTGTTCAAAGATTACAACAGTCAAGTACTGCCTCGACGTCAGTCGAACGAGAATGTAGTCGTAGAAATGGAACTGCATCTTAATCGACTTCTCGACGTCGTATGTTCCACTCGTACTGCTATCGCTAACAGTTATGTCTGTAGTAGTATAACCCTACGGTTCAGAAACACATGACTACGACACCACCAATAGTCGGCGACCGCTGAATTGGTCTATAAGTGTATTCAGTTATTGTCTGAAGTGAAGACCTGGGCAATAAATTCTTTCAACGTATCTTCAGCAATCGATTATTTACACATTCATTACTTAGAGTGAATGAAACTTTAGGTTTTTCTCAAATCGGTCAACAGTTGATAAGGCTACGGCGAAATCTAGCTGGCTTTTTGAGCTAGTCTGTCCAGTCTGTTGTTGCTGCTTACGCAAAACATTTTGTGTGTATTTCGTATTTGATTTAAGCGCATTGAATACACATTTTTGCACTGTACGTTTGTTTCGTGCAGCGTGAACGCACAGAAGTAATGCTTTCTTCTTCTGTGATCAACACGGTAAATTAGGCCTACTCACAAACTGCATTCGTTAGGCTCATTATACGATTTAAACATTATCGTACAGTATAGACCTACGTTTGTCGTCATTTAGCCTCTTTCAGACTTGCTACCTTCTACAGCCTACATTTACCGAATGTAGCAAATGTCGTTTCGCGATCTGCGAAAACTTTTTTTAAACAATAAGATTTGAAGCTCGTAGCTTTATTGTTTAAACGTTTACCCTATGTCTACAGTTATGCAGTTAATGATTAATCAGACTTTTGGTGGTTACAGGTTACAGGTTAAACTATATATACGTTTATTCACCACTCAGGTAGTACAAATAAAATGACAGACAAATAGACAGGCAGGCAGACATACAAATAGACTGACAGATAAATGTTCAAGTCAATAAAAATATACATCCACATAAAATAAACTAAACTAGCCAATGAAATTTAAAATAGAATAAAAGCAAATTTATCGACCTTCACACACATACTTAAACTTAGCAAATACATCAAAACGCAATAAACTACAATCTAAAATGTCATATTTGTTGCACAATTTTCTATACCCATTGCTCCGCCGACACCATGACAAACACTGACAAATCACTTGATTCCTACTTTTAAAAAGTCTATTTTCAAACTTTAACCTATGTAACTGAAAATAATTTTTAGCGCGTCATTTGTGCCTATTTAAGCCTATAAGCCACTTTCGGCAGCTACAATATCTGAATCATTCTACTGAACTAATTTTGTTTTTTTGTTTTATTATAACTTTAGAAAAAAGACGAGCAGCATTTACCCTTAAATCGTGATCCAGATTTGTACCAAAATCTAACCGGTTATTTTTGCCACGATTTACCCCTGCAGAAGTTTTTCGGTTGGGCCCAATTAAGGGAAAAAGTATAACATGAACCTAACTTTTTTGTCGACGGAAAATAGTTAATGATTACTAAATTATTTATTTAGCATATGCGTAATGTCTAACTATTAAATCGTTCGGCACTTATTAGCCGTGTACATATTCGACTACTGATGACAGCAGGAATGGCATGACGATTACTTGACGTGGAATCCAGAGAGATATGATGACGTTGATGAGCCGACGCTACTTTATCGCCCACGCAAACCGTTTGTCGTACGCTTCATCACCTTCCTGCACTCCCATGGAAGGATGGCCAGGCTGAGTTCACTCTTTCGTCTAATATATGACGGCGTTGATGAGCTGGTGTTATCTCCCACGCTCATTTGGCTGCAGGACGTCGGCATTCTCAACAGGTGTGTCGACTTTAAGGTTACGTAAATTTCTAGACGGTTGCTATAATTTCTGCCATTATTATCGTTTTTAGCTCTCACTTTTTTCCGTAAGTTTTTATCGTTTTTATTATTTTTTAAAAATTTTTGGACTTTGACTTTTTCGCCGATTACGGGGGCTCCGTGGAGCAAAAAAAACGCTAAGCTAATTATTTGATTATTTTCAAGTAATTATTCTGTCTGACCACTATACGTCAACGTTACAAATATTATGACGACATAAAGATACTCGGACGGACAAACGGACAGACAACTTACGATAGTAAATAGCAATCGTTTGTAGCCTACTGCAGCGTCCGATATCTCTGGCTGTATAACTTTGTCATATGTGTCGCTGTGCGTTGTTTAACGAGAATTATGGAGGGTGCGTTGTTTTATATCTCGTATCTGTTGTTAAATAGATGTTTGGTTTGATTTTAATTGATTTTGAGTGCCGACAAGTTCTACCCGGAAAACTACTTTGATCTGTTCCGCGCGCACGTGCATCACACTGGCCGAGTAACGTGATGGTTTAGTAATAATGAGTTCATCGCACTATTTTCGTCACACTGGCCGGGTGAGATGGTGGTTCGGTGGAGTGATGGAGACCTCGTGTCATCTGGACGGAACGCTGTTTCCATTCGACTCACAGTCGTGTAGCATCATTGTACAGAGCTGGGCGTACAGTGACGCGTTCGTCGACCTTTGCAACGCTTCCGACGAAGTACACTTGGAAGATTACGACGATAACGGTGAATAATTTTGCAAAAAGCATATAATGCTACAGTCCGCCTAACTATGCACATACGCCATTTACTTATTTCGAATTACAGATGAAAGTTTGTTTTACATTGTCACCTTCTGGCACCTCGCAAGCCCTGTTTGCGCGAGATATGCGTGCGTCATTTTGTGACATTTTGATGTTCGGTATTCTTGATCTTCGATATTTTGAACTAAACTTTTTTATATATTAAGTTTTTTGTTTTTTGCAAACCGTTTATGCTAATTTTGATTTTTATAACTTTTTTGAATTATAGGACCTCGTAAGCGGCAGACAACCGGGCAGACAAAAACGGACGGACAAGACCCGTAATGCGAACCACTGGCACTAATTAGCACACATTTTTAAATGTCATCAACGATTTAGTATTGTAATCTATTAGTATGAACAGTGCTAAGTTTTAAAGTGTGTCTATGGTAGGGACCTACTGTATTCTTTATGTGTGTTCATAGAGATTTTGACACTGGATGACCATTGATGAGTTTTACATTATTTTCTAGTACGTTTTTTCTTTTATTTAAACCAATGTCTCTTACACAAATGATTGATTAATTGACCGATCGATCAATTCGTCGATTGATTAAATGATAGTTTTGTTTTACTTATTTACTTATTGTATTTACTGCTTTTATGCGATGCAGATATATGGGACGTGGCTGGTACTACTGTGGAGCGACATTCGGCCTACAACAAGGACTACGAAGTGTTCTATACTCAGTTGAAGTTTACCGCTCATCTGCGACGCAAACCACTCTTCTACGTCGTTAACATTGTCATCCCGTTTTTATTGCTCATCGTCGTCGTGCTCATGGTAACTTCATATACAGAGTGACCCAATAAAAAGTCAGTTCCGAAATATTGGGTAGAAAAATATAAAATAGGTCTCACGTAAAAATGTATACGATCGTTAGTTACAATCCTGAGTTATAGTCAAAGCAAAACCGCTTTTTGTGATTATAAAATACAAAATGTTATTGTACGAAAGTAGAATATTAAATAAGCAAATGTTATAATTAGCTTTATTTATGAAAAAAAATCCCATAGCATCAAAACAGAAACACAAGAAAAAATAGCTTCGTCTTGGCCTTTGAAGCAGAAAACAAAACTACACTGTGTCCCAAAAAACGTTCCATTTTGTCATTTTTTATATCTTCGCCGAATATTAACCGATTTTCAAATTTTTTTCACCGGCACATACTGTGGAAAATTCGCAATAACGTAGTTGTTAGCATGAGACTGAATGAAGCATACACGTAGTGAAAAAGCGCGACCACTTTGTATGAAATGATATACTTGCTAAACTATAAAGACCAGAAACAAACATATCGTTTAATACGCCAGATATTTAAATAAACATATCTAACAAACTGTGGTATCGTACAGATCATTCACTGCATTTTTGGTCAAAAGTATATTTTCCTCACCAACACGCTTGCTGTCTATTATTGTTAGTTTTTCATGCATTTATATTTCACGAGGTAGTGTAGCGACACTTATATACTTGTTAATTAATGTGTGTTAATTAATGTGTGGCGGGATATTTAATAGTCACTTTGTTACTCATTGTTTACTAAATGCACCAGTGAAGAACTTTTGAAATTCGACTTATATTTGGCCAAGATATGAGCAATCACAAAGTTGGACGTTTTGGGGACACAGTGTATATTATTTTCGCCGAGAAAGATGCTATGTTTTTTCCGATTAGAAGGTTAAGCTTATGTTTATTTGGTTGGTTGTTTGTCAGCTGCATTGCTCTAAGAATTATGAACAAGTTTTGATAAAATTTAAAATGACGAACTACCCATATTTCAGTGACGATCCGGTTCACACAGATCGCGATCTAGGGGTGTTTAATCCGGATCCAAAGCTGTGATTTTTTGGAACAATTAAGTCTGTTGTTTTGTCAGGAAGTTTAAGATTTGTGATCGTTGTGATTAGGTATATGTATCACAAGTTATGAATGTAGATCTATTGGTTGCCGCCGGAGTCTGGTGACAAGATATCGCTCAGTGTGACCGTGCTGCTCGCGTTCTTCGTCATGTTATTCGTCGTCACAGAAATCGTACCTCCATCTTCCAACCACGTCGCTATCATCGGTAAATCAATTACTAGCATTTAGTTAAATTGTCTTCGTATGTGATAGCCGTTGCGTTTTTCTTTCGTTTTATTTTAGAAATAGTTTAGTTTTGCTTTATTTTTTGAAAATTCTATTTTTGCTTCTACGTATGTTTATGCGTATGCCATAATGAACAATGATACGGTAATGAGCTTTTTAACTCAGAAACAAAAATCTGCACAAAGAATCGGTCTAAACGTTTTTCTAGGGTAAGAGTAAACCGGCGTGCCAATTTTTTGGCGCGGCGGTTTACTCCGGTGGCACGCCGGCGTCATGTGGTTAAAGCTCATTCTCGCAAAAAATATTTTTTTAAACTCAGAAAATAATATCCATCTCGCGTAATCACGTCTTATGCAGTGATTAATTTGTTGTCAACGTCTGAGACCACTGGACGTCCGCATATCGTGTCAGCTCTCGGCGCGACATGTTTGTACGTTATTATTGCTGTGTATTTTTCTCGTATGAAGGTGTCTACGTGATGGTGTCCATGGCAGTGTCAACAGTGTCGGTCATCGAATCTATTGTCGTCATTCGTCTCTGTACGCTAAACGACAACGCCACTCCTCTGCCGCCTGTAGTACGCCTCATCGCCTTTCGGGTGTTGAATTTGGTGCTGTCTCGCGAAGGGATGGCTAGGCTGAGTTCGCCTCATCGCATTTCGAGTGGTCGGCCGTGCGCTGTGCGTCTCGTGCCCGTCGACCAAGGTCAGGCCAACAGGTCAGTGCCGCAGCAGCCGACGGCCGTCAGCGTACAACGGTGACCAGTACAGCAAGGATCGTCGTTTATCGCTGGAGGATGATGTGACTTCTAGTTCTAGTGAGGCAGTGAAGCGGCGCGCAGCTGTGGATGATATTCTGGCTGAACTACGCAAGGTAACAGGTTGACGTGTGCGACTGCGATACCTCGGCCCACGCAGCTATTAGTCGTCGTAATTCACGAATTGTTGTCTGCTCGGGACTTTGTTATAGTTATTGATGTAGCCAAGTCCTCTTAACTTCGAATCCGAATCCGAGTCAAGTCCAAGTGACGAAAATAATGACTTAAATCCGACTCGAGTTCACGAGTAAACTGCCCAACTCGCGTACTAGGCCTATAGCACTGTTTTACTGCAAAATTTTATGCACAAGAATGCAGTTTTGAATGAATTTGTGAAGTTGTAAATACAAGATTCTGAAATAAGAACTAATCAGTGAAATGGCTACACCTTGTCCAATGAAATGGTTTTTTTCATGTCCAGAAATGCGTTTGCACTTGGGACTTCGCTTTGAATCCCGCTGCGGGAACTTTCAACGCTCCGCAAACCGTCAGCTGGTGGGAAAAGGCTCGCTGTTTCTTTCCCAAGAACGCCATTTCCGCTCTCGGCTTATGGCTTCCATTTTTGGCCCCTCTGTACTTGTGCATGTTTACTCCTGCGAATGGTTTTATTACTGATTTAAAATCTTGAATTACATCTCTTGTTGTTCTCAAGGCCACGCGGTACAAGGCCAAGGTTTAGGCTTTAGGTGGTGTTATATCCAGAGTTAAGTTCAAAAACAGGCATTTCGAGGACATCGCAATTATGTCGGCAATAAAGTTGGTAATTTCGGTAATATTATTTTATAACTACGCTCGTAATTCTATCAGTTAACTCAGCAAACATGTTCATTGCTCATATCTGCTGAAGTTATGTGATCTTTTTCTGGCTGTATTCAATAAAATGTCGTCGTTTAACGCAGTGTGGCCGGTGTCGCATTAAATAGTCTTCCCCATGAAATATCCGCCGAGGGGAGACATAATCATGGTGTAAAATTCTCTCCCCCTTATTAAAATCTCGCCGACCCCATTAAAAAGTCTCTCCCCCATTAAAAATCCGCCGGGGTCAGTGTGATAAAATCGCCCCCGTGTAAGAAGTCTCCCCCATGCAGTCCAATGACACAATCACGCAAGCAGACAAACAACAGCGTTGTATTACAAAGAAGTTGGAGTCTTGTGAGTTCAACAATAAGTTTACTCTAGTCGGAGACCTCTGCAAGCAGCTCGAAACTACGGAGGCAATGACTTCAGCTTATCACTTCCAAACCAACGGCCTAACTGGTACGTGGCACATGCGCTCTCAATTGTCACATAATACTAGGTACCGACATGCTGCTTATTATAACTATTATAACCAGCACTGACGAGGAGCTCCTTGGAAATTGCAACACCGATGACGTGGAATGACTTTTTCACCTTGAACCGTAAAAATAGTGAATGTGTGTGATTTTTTTGGCGATTCAATCAAACGCTCGTCACCGCACTCAGCATGTGGTCAACGAGGCATCAGACGACTGGGACAAGCACATCGACGCCGTCGCCTTTGCCTACGGCATCAACGTGCAAGCGACAACGCGCAAGAGTCCTTTCGAGTTACTATACGGCGTCACTGCCAGATTGCAGCAGCAACTTAAAGACGACGGCGGCGAGTACTCTTGGGCCACCGACGACACGACGGTGGAAGCGATTTCGCGTCGAGCGGAAACGATTGCCGACGTCCTACAGCAGAAGCGGAAGAGCGCACAGGAGAACATAGCGGCACAGGCGAAGCAGAAGAAACGTTTCGACTTAAAGCACGCGCCCCCTACCTTCAGTGTTGGTGACAGAGTGCTGAAATACAACCGCCGTCGCGACACACGTAAGGGCGATAAGCTGGAGAAGAGATATCAAAGTCCGTACATCATTGTTGAGGTCATGGGCAAAGGGACCTACAGACTGACGACGGCGAACGGGTCGCCCGTGAAGGTGCTCGCTAACTCCCTCGATCTCAACGTTCTGCAGTAGCGTTCGTTATTTTTCAAATCACCAGAGCATTTGGACAGACAATTGCTATTTTGCATAAAAGAGCATAGAAGATGTATGACTTTATAGTGTTTGCTTTTATTGTTGTAATGGACAGAAGATTGCCATTTTGACTTGTGTTGGCGTTTATATGAAAAAGTGACGAAGAAATACGACTTGAGATATGACACAGTATCGGATCTCGTTGCTATTTGCTAATGCTAATGAAAACTAGCACTTGCATGAAAATTAGGCTGTGCCATGACGCTGTAAAAACAGACGGGGTGAAGTGCGCCATAAGAACTTAAGGGGCGACATTATCACGGGGAAGGATTTTTCGCTGTGAAAAACGCCATACTTATGTCACAAAAGCCGTTTTCGAGAGGGGAGACATTTTAATAGCGGGAGAGGATTTTTAATAGGGTAGGCGGATTTTTCATGGAGGAAGCGACTTCTTAATTAGTATTAATTCGTGTAAAAAGTCTTTCCCGGCGATTTTTTCCCGGTAAAAATCCGCCGGGGGGCGAATTTTTACCGGTAAAATGTCGCCGGGGGGGCGACTTTTCAGGGGGGCGATACTGTCATAGTACAC